>Ga0194061_1000067_pt1 | contig 55108 bp, 51 predicted proteins | sample SepL2221m_MetaG_FD_163423 | JGI IMG/M metagenome (GOLD analysis project Ga0194061, IMG submission 163423) | Anoxic zone freshwater microbial communities from boreal shield lake in IISD Experimental Lakes Area, Ontario, Canada - Sep2016-L224-21m | ecosystem: Environmental > Aquatic > Freshwater >... | reverse complement strand
AAAACTGCCGGCGTACCGCCGAATTGACACCGTCACAGGCGATGGCAATATCGGCCCTGACCGGCTCGAGCTGCCTGCCCGAGGAACTCTCCTTGAAGCCAAGCGTGACGCCATGTTCATCCTGGGCGAGCCCGGTGAGATGGTGGTTGGTGAGAATATTCTCCGCACCGCACTGCTCGCGCGCGGCGTCATACAAGACCTTGTGCAGCTTGCCGCGGTGAATGCCGAATTCCGGGAACGGGTAACCGGCATGCTTGCCGCGCGGCTCGCTGTAAATGCGCTGGCCGAAGCGGTTGAAAAACACGCTTTCCTTGTTTTCTATCGCCACCGCGCGCAGTCGCTCCTGCAGGCCCAGGGCGGTGAATTCGCGCATGGCGTGCGGCAAAAGCGTAATACCGACGCCCAACTCCTTCACCTCGGGCGCGCTTTCATACACCTTGCAGGCGATGCCCCTTTGCTTGAGGCCAAGCGCAAAAGCAAGGCCTGCGATCCCACCACCGATGACTGCGATATTCATTTCCGACCACCCGCTCTTGCCATGTGATTGCCTATTGTAAATTGTAAAGTGTAAAGCGCAAAAGGCATGCCCGACGATACGCCAAAGGCTTACTCGGTGCGATTGTGTAATATCGCCCCACGCCACAGCCATCAGGAAGCACCATGACCCAGAATGCCCCGCCACCAGGCGACGACAAACACCAATGGAAACCCGCGCCAAGGTATCCGGACCCGGCGGTGCGCGCCGTCGATCCGTCCTTCGCCAAATACAAACTCAACCTCTCCGCGGTCGAGCGCCTTGCCACCGGCTTTCGCTGGTGCGAGGGCCCGGTCTGGTTTGGCGACGGACGCTACCTGCTGTGGAGCGACATCCCGAACAATCGCATCATGAAATGGGAGGAGGAAACCGGCGCGGTCGGCATTTACCGCAAGCCCTCCAACTTTGCCAACGGCCATACCCGCGACCGCCAGGGCCGGCTCCTAAGTTGCGAACACGGCACGCGCCGCGTCACCCGCACCGAGTACGACGGCACGCTGACGGTGATCGCCGACAGCTTTGATGGCAAGCGCCTCAACTCGCCCAACGACATTGTCGTCAAGTCCGACGGCTCGATCTGGTTCACCGACCCGCCTTTTGGACTGCTGGGCTACTACGAGGGCTATGTGGCGAAACAGGAACTGCCGACCAATGTCTATCGCGTCGACGCAAAAAGCGGGCAGCTAAGCGTGGTCGCCGCCGACATCAACCGGCCCAACGGCCTGTGCTTCTCGCCGGACGAATCAACACTCTACGTCGTGCAATGCGGCACACCGCGCGACATCCTTGCCTTCGAGGTCACCGAGGGAGGAACCAAACTCTCGAACAAGCGCCAGCTGATAGACGCGGGCAAGGGCACGCCCGACGGCATGCGCTGCGATATTGACGGCAACCTGTGGTGCGGATGGGGGCTTGGCGAGGAAGGCCTTGACGGCGTGTCGGTTTTCAACCCCGAAGGCAAACTCATCGGCCGCATCGACCTGCCCGAGCGCTGCGCCAACCTGTGCTTTGGCGGCACCCACCGCAACCGCCTGTTCATGGCCGGCAGCCAGTCGCTCTATTCGCTGTATGTCAACACGCAGGGCGCGCCAGGCGGCTGAAGAAATACTGCCTAGACCCGTCATTCCCGCGGAAGCGGGAATCCATTTTGACCCAATTGGTATCGGCGTATATCGACACTTTACGTCAAGGTGGATCCCCGCTTTCGCGGGGATGACGAAACGGTAACCTACTCCGGCACCTGCGGCATGCCCAGGCCCATACGGATTTTCAGACCCTTGATGACTTCCTTGATGGTGCCGCACAAGGGCAGGCTCAGGCGCACCTGATCGGCTTCCTGCAGCACGATATTCATGTCCTTCTCCGCCCAGGGCATACCGCTTTGCTCGGCGCGGGTGTCCATGGACCAATTTTGCGCGCTGCTGTGATGTAGCGCGGCGCGCAGCTTTTCCGCATCGACGCCCAGCGCCTCTCCGAGGCGCAAGCCCTCGTCGTTGGCCGACATGCAGGCCCACAGGATGAGGTTGTTGACCATCTTTCCGACCTGCCCCGCCCCGGCCTCTCCAAGGTGGAAAATATCCGAGGCAAAGGCGCTGAAGGCCGGGCGGCAGGCCTCGAAAGCCGCCATATCACCGGCGCCAAGGATCAGCATCTTGCCGGTGATCGCCGCCGCTTCGCCGCGGGTGAGCGGGATGTCGAGCATGACGATGTTTTTTTCGGCCAGCCGTTCGGCCAGGCGCTTGGCGTAACGCGGCGCCACCGTTGAACCGAGCGCGACGATGAGGCCCGGGTACGCACCGGCGACAATGCCGTCCTCGCCAAACACCACGCCCTCGACGTCACGGTCAAAGCCGACGACGATGATGACCACATCGCAGGCCGCCGCCACTTCACGCGGCGAGGCGGCGATGCCGACGCCGTGGGCGCGCGTCTTGTCGCAGGCCGCGGCCACCGGGTCGTAACCGGTCACCTCGAAACCCTTGGCGATGAGGTGGCGCGCCATCGGCTCGCCCATTTTTCCCAGGCCCAGCAGGCCCACCTTCTTGATTGCTTTCATGCTTGGGCTATTCCTTCCGTTCCAATTCAATCGGCCTTGATGCCGGCGTCGCGCACCACCTTCGCCCAGCGCGCATGGTCATCCCGCACCATCTTGGCAAACTGCTCGGGCGTGTTGGTATTGGGTATCAAGCCCTGGCTTGCGAGCTGGTCGCGCATTTCGGGCGTGGCGACGATTGCGCGCAGGTCGGTGTTGATCTTGAGCACCAGGTCTGCCGGCATGTTGGCCGGTCCCCACACTCCCAGCCAGAGGTCAACGTCGTAGCCGGTGATGCCTTGCTCGTTGAGCGACGGAATATCCGGAAACAGCGGGTGGCGCTCGCGCAGCGTCGATCCGAGCAGCTTGATCTGCCCGGCCTTTAACTTGGGCAGGGCGACGTGGATGGGCAGGAACATCGCCGGAATGGTGCCGGCGATAAGGTCGTTCTCGGCGCCGGCCGAGCCCTTGTAAGGAATGTGCACGATGTCTATGCCCGCCTGCAGCTTGAGCAATTCCATGCACAGGTGATGGTGGGTGCCGTTGCCCGGCGATCCGTAGTTGAGCTTGCCCGGGCGCGCTTTGACGTAAGCGACAAACTCCTTCACGTTGTTCACCGGCACATCCTTGTTCACGGCCAGCGCCAGGCTGGTCGAACCGATACAACTGATGGGCGTCAGGTCCTTGATGACATCGTAGGGCAGCTTGGCGTAGAGCAGCGGCGCCGTCAGCGCCGATGCCGGACCGACCATCAGCGTGTGCCCGTCAGGGGCCGACTTGGCAACAAAGTCAGCGCCTATGGTGCCCGATGCGCCGGGTTTGTTCTCGACAATGACGGTCTGGTCCCAACGCGCCTGCAGCTTGGGGGCAAGAATGCGCGCAACGATGTCCGGGCCGGCCGCCGGCGTAAAGGGCACGATGAGGCGGACAGGCCGCTTGGACAGGCCTTGCCCCATTACGCCAAAGGGCGCCATGGCTGCGGCGGAGCCCATGGCGGCGATCAGGCGGCGACGGGTGGTAAAGGCGTGGATGCTCATGGCTTGGCTCCTTGGTGGGAATCGCATCGGTCTTGTTTTAGTGACGCCGGATTCTACTATTGATTGCCGGTCGCTCCGGCTGACGGATGCGGTCAAAACGCTTCCGCGCCAAACCGGCGGACCGCCCCACCTGGCCTTGCTAGACGGCTGAAAATTCCATGGCAAATCGTCCGCAAAGCCACGCCAGATGCGGCTTTCCAGCCATTTGTCCCGCCAAAAATACTGCTTTTCGCTAGCCCTTGGGGCCGGAAGTCGGCTATATTTACCCTGCGACAAAGGCGTACCCGACCGGCCCAGCCAAAGTCCCGCCACGGGTACCCCCCAACCAGGGAGGAGAACACAGTGCTCGCTACGCAGATTCGCCAAAAAGACGGTATCTTTTACTTCGGCTGTTACCGCGCAACCGACCTGCTCAACAAGGTGCGCTTTATCAGCCGCTTTTACGGCGAGGGTGAGGAAATCGCCCCCTCGCGCATCGCCGCCGGCGATGACATCGCGCAATTCATCGCCAAGATCGAGCGCACCGACTCCGCCTTCCAGCGCACCATTTCGCGCGCCAAGGTCAAGGCGCTGAAAAATTTTTACGAGACCGCGGTAAGCCAGCCGCCGATTCCCGGAACCGTGCTGCTGTTCACCTCCGAGCGCCTGGGCTTTCGAACCGCCGGGGTCGAGGGCGTGGGCCACCTCGCCGAACCGGAAAAAAAATTCCTCATCATCGACGGCCAGCACCGCCTTGCGGCATTGCGTTTTTACATGGAAGAGCACCCGGGCGAAGCGGCGACCATCAACGTGCCGTGCATGATTTTCGACGGCCGCAGCGAGGATTTCGCCACCGAGATGTTCGTCACCATCAATTCAACACCGACGCGCATCAACAAGAGCCACCTCATCGACTTGTATGAGCGCGTGTCCTTCACCGAGCCGCACCGCAAGTTCGCCTCGCGCCTGGTGGCCAGCCTTTACAGCGAGGCCGACAGCCCGCTCCGCTACCGCATCAACCGCCTCGGCGGCCGCAGCGCGCAGGAGAAATGGATCCTGCAGGCGGAACTGTTTAACGAGCTGCATCGCTGGGTCAACCGCGACTGGCGCAAGATCCAGCTGCACGGCGGCAGCCGCACCCAGGTGCCCAATTACTACGGCATGGTGCGCGACTTCCTCAAGGCGGCCGAACGCGTCTGGGGGGAGGCCTGGGGCCACCCCAATTACATGGCAACCAAGCCGGTGACGCTAAAGGCCATGCTGCGCGTCTGCGCAGACCTGGCACACGCCGATGCCGAACCGGCGGAGGGCCGGGTCAAACGCTGGGAAGAGCGCCTTGCCCCGTGGAGCCAGCAGGTCAAGGCGTTCAAGTCGGAAGGTTTCTACGAGCGCTTCCCGGCCAAGGGCGAAATCGAGCGCGTGACGCGCCTACACCGCGAACTCGCACGCATGGCCGGCATCGAAACACGGGCGGCAAAATAGCCGTCGGCTAGCAGGCTGTTGAAAAACACAGATTCAAGATGAAAATAGAGTAAGCCGGATGCGCGCTTACCTCTCAACAGCCTCTGATTCGGGGGATCTAAAGGGGGCGTCGCCCCCTTTTTCAACACACGGCTAGTCCGGCCGGCCTGTGGCCACCGCGTCAAGAATCTCGCCCATGGTGGGCGCTTTGGCCGCGTCCTTAAAATCCTCTAGCCGGCCGTAGATGTCGGCGGCGGCAAGGTGAAAGCCTCCGGGCAGGCCGGCCGCCTCGAAACTGCCGGCGATCTCGTCCATTTCACCTATCCATCGCCAGGCCTTGCGCGCCTGGCTGGTGATCGCCTCGGAACGCTTGGCGACATCGGGCACGTTCTTTTGCCATGCGCCGATCAGCGCGTCGTCCACGCCCTCATGCAGGGCCAGCGCGCGCACCGCGGTAAGCAGGGCGATGGAGCCCTTGTTCCATGCGGCGTAGCAGACCTTCAGCGCCGAGGCCGCGCCAACCGGCCCGTCAAGCGCGATGGCCGTGACAAATGTGCCCTTGAACAGCGCCGCCACATCCTTTGCCTTGGGTCCGGACAGGTAAAAGCTGGTCGTGCCGGCCTTAAAGGGCGCGGGGCCGATGATGCCCCCGTCGACGAAACGCGCCTGCGACAACTCGACGCGCGCACCGACCTCACGCGCCGTATCGGGTGAAATGGCATTGCCATCGACATAAAGCCCGTCAAACCCAAGTTCGGCAATTTCGGCGGCGAGTTCAAGCGCGCCGTGGGGCGGGCAGATGGAAAACACAAACTCGGCTTCCGCTACCGCGCGGGCGAGCGTGACCAGGTCTTCAAGGCCGGCCTCGCCGGCGCGCGCACGCGTCGCCGCGCTGCGCCCGGCCGAGGCCCACACCACCCTGTGTCCGGCCGACACAAGGCAGGCGCCGACCGCCGCCCCCATCTCCCCCGGGTGCAGCATTGCTATGGTTTTTCTTGCCATCGAATACTCCAAAAAAAGTGAATGCAGGCGCTCGCGCCGCCGCGGCGGGGTGACTCAGTGCAAATCGAATGCGTGCCGCTTGAGCGCCTTGAGCGGGACGATTTTGAGAACGTCTTCGTGCGTCGCCTCGAGCACCACCTGAGGCGCCGCCCCCGCCTCCCAGGCCTCGACCCAGCGCAACACATGCAGGCACCAGCGGTCGCCGGCCTTGAGGCCGCGAAAGCGCATCTCCGGCCGTGGCGTAGACAAGTCGTTGCCATGCTCAAAAGAAAAAGCCAGGAACGCTTCTGTCGCCTTGATGCACACCAGGTGGGCGACACCCTGCTCGCCGTTGGTGGCGCAGCAACCGTCGCGAAAATAGCCGGTCAGCGGTGCGTAGCTGCAGGCCATCAGCGCACCGCCCAGCACGTTTTTTTCAGTGTGATTTTTTTCGTCCATGCGCGCCATTTTAGCCTTCCTTCTGCAATAATCGGCGGCAAATGAACAGGCAAACCCATGCCCGATTCCAGTCGCAAACCTCCCACTCGCCCGGCGCGGCGCCGCGCGCTCAAAGTCCTTGCCGCACTGCCGGTCGCCGCCGCCATGCCGGCGCTTGACGCGCTCGCCGCGGCGCTGGCGCCAGGCCAGTTGCAGCGCCTCATCCCCGCGACCGGCGAGGCGCTGCCGGCCATGGGCCTGGGCACCTGGCAGACCTTCGATGTGGCCGGCGACGCCGCCGGATTGGCCGCGGTGCGTGAAACCCTGCGCCTGTTCGCCGCCGCCGGCGGTCGCCTGGTCGACAGCTCGCCCATGTACGGCAGCTCTGAAAGCGTGGTCGGCGCCACGGCGACGGCCCTGGGCCTCGCCTCTTCGTTGTTTTTTGCCACCAAGGTGTGGACCAGCGGCCGCGACGAGGGCACCCTCCAGATGCAGACCTCAATCGCGCGCATGCAGGCCGGGGGCGTCGGCAAGAAGCACGGCATGGACTTGATGCAAGTGCACAACCTGGTCGACATGGCGACCCATCTCAAGACGCTGCGCGCATGGAAGGTCGAGGGGCGCATACGCTACCTTGGCCTGACGCATTACACCGTCGACTCGCACCGTCAGCTCGCCACCCTGATCAAGTCGGAGAAACCCGATTTCGTGCAGTTCAATTACTCCATCGCGACACGCGACGCCGAAAAGGCGCTGCTTGCCACCGCCATGGACAACCGGGTCGCGGTGATCATCAACCGGCCGTTCGAGGAGGGCGATTTATTCCGCGCCGTGAAGGGCAAGGCCCTGCCCGACTTTGCCGCCGAGATCGGCTGCGAAAGCTGGGCGCAGTTTTTCCTTAAGTACATCCTCGGCCACCCGGCAGTGACCTGTGCCATCCCCGGTACGCGCGAGCCGCGCCACATGCTCGACAACATGCAGGCCGGAATCGGCGTCGTGCCGGATGCGGCGATGCGCAAGCGCATGGCCGGCTACTTCGACAGCCTGTAGCGCCGGCCAGGCAGAATCAGGCGATCTCGTAATCGAGGCTGTACAGGGCGCCGTCGTCCTGGCCCAGCAGTTGCACCAGCCGTGGCATGGCCTGCTTGAGCATGTCCGGCAATGTCCAGGGCGGGTTGACGATGTAAAGGCCGCTGCCGTGCAGGCCAAGGCCGTCGGCCGCGGGATCCTTCACCGTCAGCGTGACATGCAGCCAGTCGGTCTGGCGCAAGCGCTTGAGCTCGCCGGCAAGCTGCTGCGATTCGCGCCGCTGCACCTGCGGGTACCAGACCATGTAGATGCCCGTGGCAAAACGCTTGATGCCCTCGTTCAAGGCGGTCACCACGCTGGCGTAGTCGTTCTTGTCCTCGTAGGACGGGTCGACCAGCACCAGGGCGCGCCGCGGCGGCGGCGGCAACACCGAAAGCAGGCCGGTAAATCCATCGCCCGCATCCACCTCGACACGCGCCTCGCTGCCGCGGAAATACTTTTCCAGCTGCTCGCTTTCGGTGCTGTGCAGCTCAAACAGGCGCAGGCTGTCCTTTTTGCGCAGCATCTGCACGGCGATCTGCGGCGAGCCCGGGTAGCTGCGCAGCTGCGGCCCGCGGTTGACCGCCTGTACCTGCTCGACATACTGCGCCAGCATCGGCGGCAGGTCGCGGCGCCTGCCGCTCGCGTCCCTCGGCAGCGCCCAAAGGCGGCTGATGCCACTTTCGTACTCGGCGTTCTTGGTGGCATAGCCCTCGTCGAGCGCGTGCAGCGCAGCGCCGGCATGGGTGTCGATGCACCAGAACGGCTTGTCCTTTTGCAGCAGGTGGCGCAGCAGTTGCACGAACACGGCGTGCTTGAGCACATCGGCGTGGTTGCCGGCGTGAAATGAGTGACGGTAGCTGAGCATGGATGGCGGCGCGAACGGTGCTGCGGCGGAGGCGGCGATTATAACGGCGGGACGCCATGGCGGGCAGGCTCAATCACCGTCACGAGCCTGCGGACGGGCTACTCGAGGAATTCGTAGCGGATTTCCAGCACTTCCAGGTCCTCGGGCCCGTTTGGCGTGCGCAACACCACGGTATCGCCCTCGCGCGCCTTGAGCAGGGCCCGCGCAACCGGGGAAATCCACGACACCCGGCCGCGCGACGGGTCAACCTCGTCGACACCGACGATGGCAACGGTACGCTGCTCGCCGCGCGGATCGGCATAGGTCACCGTGGCGCCAAAAAATACCCGCTCATGGTCGAGGTCGCGCGGATCGACCACCTCGGCAATTTCCAGTCGCTTCATCAGGTAGCGGATGCGCCTGTCGATTTCGCGCAAGCGCTTCTTGCCATACAGGTAGTCGCCGTTTTCGGAACGATCGCCGTTGGACGCCGCCCAGGAGACGATGCGCACCACCTCGGGCCGCTCGTGCTCGACCAGCTGTTTGAGCTCTGTTTTCATGCGCAGGTGGCCGGCTGGGGTGATGTAATTCTTCGTTCCCGCCGGCAGGCTGGCAACCGGTTCCGGGACTTCGTCCTCGACTTCGTCGTTTTCCTTGGTAAATGCTTTGCTCATGGCTAAAATTGTCGGTGAATTGCGGGCTACAGGCTTTGCCGCGAATGATTTATCATAGCAGCCTGCCTTTTGCCGTGGCAGGCCTCCAGGCACACCCTGCAGGTACAACAACAGTCGTCGGGGAGTTTGGGCATGCAACTGAATCCAAAAGCCAGGGAATGGGCGCTGGTCGGCCTGATCGGCCTGACCGCCGTCCTTGCCAACCTCCCGCACGACATGCTCGAGGGCTGGGGCGTCAACTCCGACCACCTCATCGCCATCCTCGCGGTGGTGGTGTTGATCTCGCTGTTCTTTTACCTCAAGTTCACCTTCTTCCTCATGTTCATCGCCCTGGCGGCCGGTGCCAACATGCCGGCGCAGATCGCCGAGAAGCTGGGCATCTCCACCGTTCCACTGATCCTTGCACTGGTGGCCATGGTCGGCATGTCGCTGATCAATTACATCATCGGCCTGCTACCCACCGGTCTTGAGGAAAAACCCAAGGAAAAAAGTGCCGAGGGCATCAAGACGCTGTTCTACGCCATCGAAAAAGGCAACCTGGTGTATGCGCAGAAAATCCTGTCGATGAATTTTGATCCCAACCTGCTCGCCGACAACGGCTACACGCCCCTGATGTACGCCGCGGCGCGCGGCAATGCGCAAATGGTCGAACTGCTGATCCGCAACGGCGCCGATGTCGCCATCATCAGCAAGGAGGGCGACACGGCGCTGGAACTGGCTCTGAAGATGGGCTCTACTGAAGTGGCAGACATCATCAAGAAAGCACGCGCCGAACAACTGGTGCGCGAAGAAGCCCTGGCACAGCAGCAAAAGTAGCAAGCCCCGGCGCACTAGCGCGTGACCCGGCGCGCCGGCGTCACCATCGGCCAGAAGTAACACTTTGTATCAGTCGGGGGTTGCAAGGAACCTGCGGCCTGTTGCGTGTTCGAAGCATATTCGAACGACCATCAACAGGAGGGGCTCCATGAACACCAAACTTGCCGTTTCCGTCGCTGCCGCACTGACACTCGGCCTGGGCATTGGCGCATACGGCGGCTTGCCGGGCATCTCCAGCATCCAGGCCGCGCCTGCTGCCACCAGTACTCAGGCGCTTGCCGCAGCCCCGGTCAATCTCCGCAGCCTGCCCGACTTCACCGCGCTGGTGGAGCGCGAAGGCCCCGCCGTGGTCAACATCAGCGTCACCTCGCTCAAGCGCCAGACCGCCGCGAACCCCGACGACCCGTCCTTTGAGTTGTTCCGCCGCTTCGGCCTTCCGATGCCGCAAGAGCGTGCGCAGCCAAAACAGGGCCAGGGCTCGGGCTTTATTGTCAGCGCCGATGGCACCATCCTCACCAATGCCCACGTCGTGGCCGACGCCACCGAGGTCACGGTGAGACTTACTGACAAGCGTGAATTCAAGGCCAGGGTGCTGGGTGTGGACCGCCGCACCGACGTCGCCCTGGTAAAAATCGACGCAACCGGCCTGCCGGTGGTGCATATCGGTGACTCGGCCAAGGCGAGGACCGGCGAATGGGTCGCCGCCATCGGCTCGCCCTTCGGCCTGGAGAACACCGTCACCGCCGGCATCATCAGCGCCAAGTCGCGCAGCCTGCCCGATGAGAACTTTGTGCCCTTCATCCAGACCGACGTCGCCATCAACCCGGGCAACTCGGGCGGGCCGCTGTTCAACATGAACGGCGAAGTCATCGGCATCAATTCACAAATCTACAGCCAGACCGGCGGCTACATGGGCCTGTCCTTTGCGATACCGATAGATGTGGCGATGAAGGTCAAGGACCAGTTGCAGCAATACGGCAAGGTCAGCCGCGGCCGCCTCGGTATCGGCGTGCAGGGCGTGACCAAGGAACTGGCCGAATCATTCGGCCTCGCCAAGCCGGAGGGCGCGCTGGTGACCTCGGTTGAGCGCGACAGCCCGGCGGAAAAAGCCGGCATGGCCGCCGGCGACGTGATTCTGACGGTTGAAGGTACGGTCATTGAAAAATCCTCCGACCTGCCAAGGGTCATTGGCGAACTCAAACCGGGACAATCGGTGAGCTTGCAGGTATGGCGCGGCGGTTCCAAGCGCGACCTGAAGGTGAGTCTGGGCGAGGTACCCTCGGACAAAGCCGCGGCCAACGATACTGAGCCTGCCGCCAAGCCCGGTCGCCTCGGCCTCGCGGTGCGCCCGCTGAGCGCCGATGAGCAGCGGCATTTGCAGGTCAAAGGCGGGCTGGTGGTCGAGCAAGCCAGTGGCGCCGCCGCACGCGCCGGCATACAAGCGGGCGACGTCATCCTCGCCGCCGGCACCGAAAGCATCAACAGCGTCGAACAGCTGCGAAACATCGCCGGCAAGGCAAAGGACCAGATCGCCGTTCTGGTACAACGCGGCGATTCAAAGCTTTACGTGCCGATCAAGCTGCAAGGGTAATTCGGCCATACCTGGGGACGGCGTACGCGCCGTCCCCAGGCCCTGCCCCGGTTCCGCCCCCGGTTCCGGCCCCACGGGTAGAATCCGGCCATCTTCTGGAGGCACGATGGCCAAACCGAAATACCCCGGGTTCGACACCCTCAGCCTGCACGCCGGCCAGGCACCCGACCCGCACACCGGCGCCCGCGCCACCCCGATTTACCTCACCACCTCGTTTGTTTTTCGCGACTCGGACCACGCCGCTTCGCTCTTCAACATGGAACGCGCCGGCCACGTCTATTCGCGCATCTCCAACCCCACCAATGCCGTGCTCGAAGAGCGCATCGCCGCCCTCGAGGGCGGTGTGGCGGCCATCGCCACCGCCAGCGGCCAGGCGGCGCTGCACCTGGGCCTCGCCACCATCGCCGGCGCCGGCTCGCACATCGTCGCATCGAGCGCGCTCTATGGTGGCTCGCACAACCTGCTGCATTACACGCTTAGGCGCTTTGGCATTGAAACCACCTTCGTCCAGCCGCGTGACCTTGCGGCCTGGCGCAAGGCGATCCGGCCCAATACCAAAGTTCTGTTCTCCGAAACTCTGGGCAATCCGGGGCTGGACGTGCTGAACATACCCGAAGTGGCGGCCATCGCCCACGAACACAAGCTGCCACTGATGGTCGACGCAACCTTCACCACGCCCTACCTGTTAAAACCCTTCGATCACGGCGCCGACCTGCTGTTCCATTCGGCCACCAAGTTCCTCGGCGGCCACGGCGTGGCCATAGGCGGTGTGCTGGTCGATGGCGGCATTTTCGACTGGCAGGCGTCGGGGAAATTTCCCGAATTGACCGAGCCCTACGAGGGCTTTCACGGCATGAACTTCGCCGAGGAATCGACGGTGGCGCCTTTTTCGCTGCGCGCGCGGCGCGAGGGCCTGCGCGACTTTGGCGCCTGCATGAGTCCGGCCACCGCCTTCCAGATCCTGCAAGGGGTGGAGACGCTGCCACTGCGCATGCAACGCCATGTCGAGAACACGCGCAAGGTGGTCGAATTCCTGGTCCGGCATCCGGCCGTGGCCACGGTGTCCTACCCGGAACTGCCAGAGCATCCGGATTACGAATTGGCGAAAAAGCTGTTGCCCAAAGGTTGCGGTGCGGTGTTCAGCTTCAACATCAAGGGCGATCGCGCCGCCGGGCAGCGCTTTGTCGAAGCGCTGCGCATTTTTTCGCACCTCGCCAACGTCGGCGATGCCAAGTCACTGGTCATCCATCCGGCGAGCACCACGCACTTTCGCATGGACGAGGCGGCCCTCGCCGCCGCCGGCATAACCGGTGGCACGATGCGCCTGTCCATAGGCCTTGAGGACGCCGACGACCTTATTGACGACTTGTCGGCGGGCCTGCGCGCGTCGCAAAAAGGCTAGGGGCCGGAACATGGAACTCAAGGTCAAGGGCAACGACACCTACGTCTACACCGGCGGCAAGGCGTTTGACGCCGGATTGCCGACCGTGGTGTTCATCCACGGCGGCGAACACGACCACAGTGTGTGGATACTGCAATCGCGCTATTTGGCCCATCACGGTTATGGCGTGCTCGCAATTGACCTGCCCGGCCACGGTCGCAGCGCCGGCGCGCCGTTGGAAAGCGTCGAGGACCTGGCCGATTGGGTGGCTGGCGTGATGGATGCAGCCGGCGTGAAGCGTGCGGCACTGATCGGGCACAGCATGGGCGCGCTGATCGCGCTCGAATGCGCGGCACGATACGTTGAAAGAGTCACCAGCATCGCCCTGCTCGGGCCGGCCTTCCCGATGCGTGTGTCGCCTGAGCTGCTGGCCGCGACAAAACAGGACGAGGCATCGGCGCATGACATGATCAACATCTGGTCGCACTCGTCCCTCGCGCACTACCCGAGCAATCCCGGCCCCGGATTCTGGGTGGTGGGTGAAAACCTCAGGCTGCTGCAGCGGCAAAAGCCCGGCGTTCTTTATGTCGATTTCGCCGCATGCAACAACTACGCCGCAGGACTGGAAAGCGCCGCACGCGTCAACTGTCCGGCGCTGGCCATTATCGGCAAGCGCGACCAGATGACCCCGCCGCGCGGCGCGCGCGAGCTGCTGGCCGCGCTCAAGGATGTGCGCAGCGTGCAGGTCAGCGGCAGCGGGCACGCGCTGATGGCGGAAAAGCCGGACGAGGTGCTGGACGCACTGACGGCATTCCTCGCCCCGCTGAAAGTGAATGCGTGACCCCCGCTCGACACGGTAATCGACTGGAAAGCCTTGCCAGTCGTGGCTTTCCAGCCTATCGCATAGCGCCAATACTCGAAAAAGCACTCCTGCTGGGAGCGCTCTGCCTGCTCGCCTGGGGTAACGGCGCGGTGGCACAGCGCCTGCCGCTGGACAAGATAAAACTGCCGCCCGGCTTTCGCATCGAGGTATTCGCCGACAGCCTGCCCAATGCCCGCTCCATGGCCTGGGGCGCCAATGGCACATTGTTTGTCGGCACGCGCAGCGATGGCCGCGTCTATGCCGTTAGCCACGACGGTCGCAAGGCGACCCGTGTCCTCACCATCGCATCCGGCCTGAACATGCCCAATGGCGTCGCCTTTCATGACGGCGCGCTATATGTGGCCGAAGTGGGCCGCATCTTGCGATTTGACAACATTGAAGACCGCCTCGACAAGCCGCCGGCGGCGGTACTGGTTACCGACCGCTTCCCGCGTGAAAGGCATCACGGCTGGAAATTCATCCGCATCGGCCCCGACGGCTGGCTTTACGTGCCGGTGGGCGCGCCGTGCAACGTCTGCGAACCGAGCGACCGGCACGCGCTGATTGCGCGCATCCGCCTCGATGGCACGGGCTATGAGGTGGTAGCGCGCGGCGTGCGCAATTCGGTCGGCTTTGACTGGAATCCGGAGGACAAGTCACTGTGGTTCACCGACAACGGTCGTGACTCGCTCGGCGATGAACTGCCCTCGGACGAACTCAATCACGCGCCCACTTCCGGCCTGCACTTCGGTTTTCCCTACTGCCACCAGGGCGACCTGCCCGACCCGGAGTTCGGATCAAAACGCGCCTGCCGCGAGTTCACGCCGCCGCAGGCGAAACTCGGACCGCATGTCGCCGTCCTGGGCATGCGTTTTTACAACGGCAGCCAGTTCCCGCCTGAATATCGCAACAGCATTTTCATCGCCGAGCACGGCTCTTGGAACCGCTCGAAAAAGATCGGCTATCGCATCAAACGCGTCACACTGGCCGGTGGCAGAGTCACCGGGCAGGAGGTGTTCGCCGAAGGCTGGCTGCAGGGCGAGAACGTGTCCGGGCGCCCGGTGGACGTTGAAACCATGCCTGATGGCTCGATGTTGGTGTCGGACGACTACGCCGGCGCGATCTACCGCATTAGTTATGCCAGGCCGTGAAACCTGTCACCAATTCGAAACGAGAAGCGCAATCAGTACCCCCGCACTCATTCAGTGTTTGATTTTTCCGGCCGGAGGCGTAGCCTGATGACTGGTTCGAATTTCACACCCGCCACCGACAATTCCCCAATATAAAAAGAACATGACGACACACCTTCACCTGCAACTCCAAACCCCTCTTGAAGCACAGGAAATCTGCCGTGACGTACTGATCGAAAAATACGCCAAAGGCCACGAACAGACGATAGACGAAGTCCGCCGCCGAGTCGCCACCGCGCTCGCCGAGGTCGAAGCCGAGGACAAGCGTGCCCACTGGGCCGCGCGCTTCCTGGCTGCCATGGAGGCCGGATTCATTCCGGCCGGACGCATCAATTCGGCCGCCGGCGTGCAATTGCAGGCAACGCTGATCAACTGCTTTGTCGAACCGGTCGGCGACTCGATCTCCGAGACGGTGGATGGCAAACCCGGCATTTACATCGCCCTGCAGGAAGCGGCAGAAACCATGCGCCGTGGTGGTGGCGTCGGTTATGACTTTTCCGCCATACGGCCCAAGGGCGCCGAGGTCAAGGGCACGCGCTCTCGTGCCAGTGGTCCTGTGTCCTACATGCGCGTGTTCGACCGCTCCTGCGAAACGGTCGAGTCAGCCGGTGCGCGCCGCGGTGCGCAAATGGCGGTACTGCGCTGCGACCACCCGGACATAGAAGATTTCGTACGCGCCAAGGACGAGGGCGATCTTACCAACTTCAACATTTCGGTGGGCGTGACCGACGCCTTCATGCATGCGGTGGAGACCGACGGCGACATCGAACTCGCGCACAAGTCGCGTCCGCACCAGGACATGCTCGCCGCCGGCGCCTACCGGCGCGACGACGGCCAGTGGGTTTATCGCAAGCTGCGCGCGCGCGAACTGTGGGAACAGGTCATGCGTTCGACCTACGATCACGCCGAGCCGGGCATCCTCTTTCTCGACCGCATCAACAGCGAAAACAACCTCTACTACTGCGAGAGCATAGAGGCGACCAACCCGTGCGCCGAACAACCGCTGCCGCCCTACGGCTGCTGCTGCCTCGGCTCGGTCGACCTGACGCGCTTTGTTCATGACGCCTTCGAGGAAAAGGCGCGTTTTGATTTCGAGACGTTCGAGAAAACGGTGTCTGTGGCCGTTCGCATGCTCGACAACGTTCTTGAGGTGACCGCCTGGCCGCTGCCCCAGCAGCAGCGCGAGGCGGCCAGCAAGCGCCGCGTCGGCCTCGGCTTTACCGGCCTGGGCGATGCGCTGATCATGCTGTGCCTGCACTACGACAGCGCCCAGGCGCGCGCCATGGCGGCGAAGATTTCCGAGCACATGCGCGACGCAGCCTACCGCGCCTCGAGCGAACTCGCACATGAACGCGGCGCCTTCCCGCTGTTCAACGCCGACATGTACCTGTCGGGCACCAGCTTTGCCTCACGCCTGCCGGCGGAGATCAAGTCGCTGATCCGCAAGCAGGGCCTGCGCAACAGCCACCTGCTTTCGATAGCGCCCACCGGCACCATCAGCCTGGCGTTTGCCGACAACGCTTCCAACGGCATCGAGCCGCCCTTCTCCTGGGTGTATTCGCGCAAAAAGCGCATGCCCGACGGCAGCATGAAGGAATTCGCGGTCGAGGATCGCGCCTGGCGTGTTTACCGTCACGCCCATCCGGCCCATGTCGTCACGGCGCCCGCCGATGCCGCCGCCACGGTTGAGTCGCCCGCCACCGGCCTGCCCGCCTATTTCGTCACCGCACTCGAATTGAGCGCAAAAGCGCACAAGGACATGGTGGCCGCGGTCGCGCCTTTTATCGACTCGAGCATTTCCAAGACCGTGAACGTGCCGGAGAATTATCCGTATGGTGAATTCCAGGACTTGTACTTCAGTGCATGGAAAGCCGGCCTGAAGGGCCTCGCCACCTACCGGCCCAACAGCGTGCTCGGTTCGGTGCTCTCGGTCGGCCCGGAGAAAAGCGGACCGCAGGACTTTGTGCTCAACGACGTCAACCGGCGCATCGAGATCAAGTCAGTGCCCGAACCGGTGCTCTCGTCGCTGCGCTGGCCCGGACGGCCGGGACTGGCCGGGGGCAACCCGGCCTGGACTTACATGATCGAACACGCCCACGGCGCGTTTGCGCTGTTCGTCGGCCACATAGAGAACGAAGGCAAGTCCCACCCGTTTGAGGTCTGGGTCAACGGCAGCGAGCAGCCGCGCGGCATCGGCGCCCTCGCCAAGACGCTGTCGATGGACATGCGCGCCAATGATCCGGCCTGGCTGCGCGTCAAGCTCGACACCCTGGCCAAGACCGCCGGCGACGACGCCTTCGACATGCCTTTCCCGCCGCATGGCGAGAAAAAACGCATGCCCAGCGTGGTGGCGGCAGTGGCGCAGGTGGTGCGTTACCGCGTCGAGCAGCTGGGCGCCCTGGACGAGCGCAAAACCGGACCCGTGCTCGACACCCTGTTCAGCCTGAAGGAGCCGAAAACCGGCACCGACGGCACCATGTCCTGGACCGTCGATGTGCTCAACGCCGGCACCGGCGATGATTTCGTGCTGGGCCTCAAGGAGATCACACTGCCCGACGGTGTCACCCGCCCCTACTCGATGTGGCTGTCCGGGGAGTATCCGCGCGCCCTCGACGGCCTGTGCAAAATCCTTTCTCTGGACATGCGCGTGATCGACCCTGCCTGGATCGGCATGAAGCTGCGCAAGCTGCTGGACTTCCCCGAACCGCTGGGCGATTTCATGGCCTTCGTGCCGGGACAGCGGCGCAAGAAAAACTGGCCCTCGACCGTGTCGCACGTGGCCGCACTCATCCTTCACCGCTACACCATGCTGGGCATCCTGCTCGAGGACGGTGCGCCGGTGCAACAAATGGGCATTTTGCAGGCGCCCAAACCCGGTGCCGCGTCGGCCATGAAAGGCGGCCTGTGCGCCGAATGCGGCAACCATGCAGTGATCAAGAAGGATGGCTGCGATTTCTGCACCGCCTGCGGCTGGGTCGGTGTCTGCGGCTAGCTGAATACCCCTGTCATCCCCGCGAATCCCACTCCGGGGACCAGAGCGGGGAACCAGTGACTTTCGACGAACGTCGCTGGATTCCCGCTTTTGCGGGAATGACGGAGGGAACTTAATCAGTGTTTCCCTAGAGGGGCCAGGCCCTGCCGGACAACCCTGTCAAGGCTCAAGCCGGGTCCCAGCCACCCGTCTGCATTTTGTCCAGCCACATCAGCGCGATGATGGTCTTGGAGTCGGTGATGGTTCCGATGCGTACCCATTCGAGCGCATCGGCTAGCGGCGCGGAAAATACCTCTAGAAATTCACCCGCGTCGAGCTTCGCCCCCTTGTGCTCGAGGCTGCGCGCCAGGAATATCTCAATGCGCTCGGTCGAGTAGGCGATCACCGGATGAAAAGTCAGCAAGTGGCGCCATTCGCCTGCCGCATAGCCGGTTTCCTCCAGTAACTCGCGCTTTGCCGTGAACAAGGGCTCCTCGCCGGCGTCGATTTTCCCGGCCGGAATTTCAATCATGGTACGGCGCAGCGGATAACGATACTGGCGCTCGAACACGATGTCGCCCGAATCGAGGATGGGCAGGATGGCAACCGCACCGGGGTGTTTGATGTACTCGCGCCCGCCGCTGCTGCCATCGGGCAGGCGCACGGTGTCACGTCTGACCTTGAGCAGCACGCCGTCAAAGACCTGCTCGCTCGCGACCTCGTGTTCGGTAAGGTCCTTGGACTCAGGCATGACCACAGATGCCGGGTTCCTGCCGGCCCCGACTCAAAGCGTCTTGATGGCGATAAACGTCAAGGCCATCAGTGACTGCGGGGCAAGGCCGATCAGCAGCAGCGCCAGGCCGTTTGCCGACAGCAGCACACGCATGTCCCAGTCGCCCGCGAGGGGCGCGGTATCCCGGGGTTCGTCGAAGTACATCAGCTTGACCACGCGCAGGTAGTAAAAGGCGCCGATGAGGGAAAACAGCACCGCCACCACCGCCAGCCACACCTGTCCCGCGGCGATGGTCGACTGTATGACCGAAAGCTTGGCATAAAAACCCGCCATGGGCGGCACACCGGCCATCGAGAACATCAGCAGCAGCATGATGAAGGCGTACCACGGGCTGCGCTGGTTGAGGCCGCGGAAATCATCGATGTTCTCGGCCTCGAATCCGGCGCGCGAAAGGAACAACACCATGCCAAAGGCCCCCAGGCTCATCAGCACATAGACGATGACGTAGAACATCGACGCACTGTAGGCATCGGCGGCATTGAGCCAGTTGCCGCCCACCACGCCCGAGAGCAGGCCCAGCAGCATGAAGCCCATGTGTGAAATGGTCGAATAAGCGAGCATGCGCTTGATATTGGTCTGGGCGATGGCGGCAAGGTTTCCGATGCCCATGGACAACACGGCCATGATGACCAGCATCTGCTGCCAGTCGATGGCCAGGGGCAACAGGCCGTTGACCAGCAGGCGTATCGCCATGGCGAAAGCCGCCAGTTTGGGCGCCGTGGCGATCACCAGGGTCATGGCCGTGGGCGCGCCGTGGTAGACGTCGGGAATCCACATGTGGAAGGGCACCACGCCCAGCTTGAACGCCAGCCCGGAGACGAGGAACACCAGGCCGAACACCAGCACCGTCTTGTCGGCCTGCCCCAGTTCGATCGCCTTGGCGATCTTGGCGATCTCCAGCGTGCCGGTGGCGCCGTAGATCATCGACATGCCGTAGAGCAGCAGGCCGGAGGCGAGCGCGCCCAGAACGAAATATTTCATCGCCGCCTCGGTCGAGGCGGCCGAGTCGCGGTTGAGCGCGACCATGGCGTACAGGCACAGCGACAGCAATTCCAGTCCGATATAAACGGTGATGAAATGGCTGGCCGAGATCATGACCATCATGCCCAGAGTGGCAAACAGCAGCAGAACGAAAAACTCCCCGCTCAGGAGATTGCGCTGCGCAAGGTACTGGCGCGAATAGACCAGGCAGGCCGAAACGCTGATATAGGTGGCGAGCTTGAGCACCCCACCCATCACGTCGGACACATAGGTATTGTTAAAGGTGTAGAACACCTCGCCGCCGGAGGCGACGATGAGGCCGGTGGAGAGCACGGCACAGCCGAGCAGCGTGAACTGCGCCAGGGCGTAAGTCACGATGCGCCAGCGCTGCGGCAGGAACAGGTCAATGACCAGGATGGCCAGGGTCATGCCAAACAGGAATATTTCGGCGGCTGCCGGAGCAAAGGCTGGTGGAATGAATGGGGTCATCAGAGCTTGCTCACCGCGACATGCTTGAGAAGGTCATTCACCGACGCGTGCATCACCTCGGTGAACGGCAGGGGATAGAGTCCCATGACAAGAACCGCGACGGCGAGCACGCCCAGCACCAGCAGCTCGCGCCCGTTGATGTCCTTGAGTCCGGCCACATGGGCATTGGCGACCTCGCCGAATATCACGCGCTTGTACATCCACAGCGTGTAGGCGGCGCCGAATATCAGCGTGGTCGAGGCAAGCAGGCCGATCCAGAAATTGAACTTGATCGCCCCCATGATGACCATGAACTCGCCGACAAAGCCCGAGGTCGCGGGCAGGCCGCAATTGGCCATGGAGAACAGCATCATCAGCGCGGCAAATTTTGGCATGGTGTTGACCACGCCGCCGTAGTCGGCGATGTTGCGCGAATGCATGCGGTCGTACATGACGCCGATGCACAGGAACATCGCCGCCGACACGAAGCCGTGGGAAATCATCTGCACCAGCGCGCCCTCGATACCGTAGGAATTGAATATGAAAAAGCCCAGCGTGACAAAACCCATGTGCGAGATCGACGAGTAGGCCACCAGTTTTTTCATGTCGGTCTGCACCAGGGCCACCAAACCGATGTAGACGACCGCAATGAGCGACAACGTGATCATGAAGCCCGAAAGATAGTGGCTGGCGTCGGGCAGGATGGGCAGCGAGAAGCGGATAAAACCGTAGGCACCCAGCTTCAGCATGATTGCCGCCAGCACGGCCGAACCGCCGGTGGGCGCCTCGACGTGCGCATCCGGCAGCCAGGTATGCACCGGCCACATCGGCACCTTGACCGAAAACGCCAGGAAGAAAGAGAAGAACAGCAGGATTTGTGCGGGCATCGCCAGCGGCAGTTTGTGCCAGTCGAGAATCTCGAAGCTGCCGCCAGACTTGTTGAACAGGTACAAGAATGCCACCAGCATCAGCAGTGACCCGAGCAGGGTGTAAAGGAAGAACTTGATCGCCGCATAAACGCGGTTCTGCCCGCCCCAGACGCCGATGACGATGTACATCGGGATCAGGGTCGCTTCGAAGAAAACGTAGAACAGCATGCCATCGAGCGCCGAAAACACCCCGTTCATGAGACCGGACATGATCAGGAATGCTGCCATGTACTGCGCCACGCGCTTTTGTATCACCTCCCACCCGGCGATGACCACCAGCACGGTGATCAGGCTGTTGAGCAGGATAAACAACATCGAGATGCCGTCCACACCGAGGTGGTAATTGATGTTGTAGCGCTCTATCCAGGGCTTCATTTCCACAAACTGCATTGTTCCCAGGGTGGTGTTGAACCCGCCCCACAGCGGAATGCTGACAAACAGGCCGGCGAGCGCGCCGGTGAGGGCGATTACGCGCGCGACACGGGCGTTGCGGTCGTCGCCGGTGGCGAGCACCACCAGGCCGGCGAGAATCGGGATCCAGATGGCAAGTGACAGCCAGGGCGTCATGCTCATACCCTGCCGAACCAAAGCGTTAGCAGCACAAAAACCCCGATGATCATGGCGAAGGCGTAGTGATAGATGTAGCCGGACTGGAACAGGCGGACGATGCCCGAAACCCAGCCTACCAGGCGCGCGCTGCCGTTGACCATGATGCCGTCGATGACGGTGACATCACCGAACTTCCACAAGCCGCTGCCGACGATGCGGGCGCCACCGGCAAAGAACCAGTCATTGAACCGGTCGAAGCCGTATTTTTGCTCGAGTATGTACACCAGCACGCCGGCTTTCTTGCGCAGCACCGCGGGCAGGTCCGGGCGCAGTATGTACAGGTACCAGGCGACCAGCAGGCCGGCGACGGCAAACCAGAACGGCAGGCCGGTCAGGCCGTGAACCATCATCGGCCATACGCCGTGAAACTCTGATCCAAGTTCTTTCATCACCGGGTGGGCGGCGGAGAAATAAATCGCCCCGTCAAAATACCCGCCGTAGAGCACCGTGCCGATAACCCAGCCGGCGGCCACCGACGGAATGGCGAGCAGCACCAGCGGCACCCAGACCACCCAGGGCGATTCGTGCGGGCCTCCAGCATGAGAACCAGCGCCGTGGCCGTGATCATCGTGGCCTTGGCCATGCCCGGCGGTGTCGAAACGCTCCTTGCCGTGGAAGGCAAAGAACACCAGGCGGAAGGAGTAGATGGCGCCGACAAAGACACCCAGCAGCACCGCGATATAAGCAATGCCCGCCCCCGGCGTGTGCGAGGCGTGTACCGCTTCGATAATGGTGTCCTTGGAGAAGAAACCGGCAAAGGGCGGGAAACCGGCGTTGGCCAGGGCGCCGATCAGCACCGTGAGGTAGGTGATGGGCATGTACTTGCGCAGGCCGCCCATCTTGCGCATGTCCTGCTCGTGGTGCATGGCGATGATCACCGAACCGGCGCCAAGGAACAGCACCGCCTTGAAAAAGGCGTGGGTCATGAGGTGGAAGATGGCGGCCGAATAGGCCGAAGCGCCCAGCGCCACGGTCATGTAGCCCAGCTGCGACAGGGTCGAATACGCCACCACGCGCTTGATGTCGTACACCACCAGTGCGATCAAGGCCATGAAGAAGGCGGTGATGGCGCCGATGATCATGACAAACGACAGCGCCGTGTCCGACAACTCGAACAGCGGCGACATGCGCGCCACCATGAATATGCCGGCGGTCACCATGGTGGCGGCGTGGATCAAGGCGGAAATCGGCGTCGGGCCTTCCATCGAATCGGGCAGCCAGACATGCAGCGGAAACTGCGCCGACTTGCCCATGGCGCCGATAAACAGGCAGATGCAGATCACCGTCAGCAGCAGCCACGCGGACCCGGGGATGATCTCGATGGTGGCGCTCTTGAAATTGGCGGCCTGGGAAAACACCGCCGCGTAATCAAGGGTGCCGAAATAGGCGAGCACCAGCCCGATGCCAAGCAGGAAACCGAAGTCGCCGACGCGGTTGACGAGGAAGGCCTTGAGGTTGGCGTAAATCGCCGTCGGCCGCGTGTACCAGAAGCCGATCAGCAGGTAGGACACTACCCCGACCGCCTCCCAGCCGAAGAACAATTGCACAAAATTGTTGCTCATCACCAGCATCAACATGGAGAAGGTGAACAGCGAGATGTAGGAGAAAAAACGCTGGTAGCCCGGGTCCTCGGCCATGTAGCCGATGGTGTAGATGTGCACCATGAGGGAAACAAAGGTGACGACAACCATCATCAGCGCGGTCAGGCGGTCGATGAGGAAGCCGATTTCAAAACGCGTGTCACCGGAGGTGAGCCATGTGTACACCGAACCGTTGAACTGGTTGCCCTTGAGCACGTCGGCAAAAATGACCAGCGAAACGACAAACGAAACCGCCACGCCGATGATGGTTACCCAATGCGCCCCCGCCCTGCCGATCTGGCGGCCGAACAGGCCGGCGACCAGGGCACCGGCAAGCGGCGCCAGGGGTGCAAGCAAGTAGAGCTTTTGCATGTCAGTCATGGTGAGCGGCGCCTAACCCTTCAGGCTGTCGAGATCCTCGACATTGATCGTGGACAGGTTGCGGAACAACACCACCAGGATGGCCAGGCCTATGGCCGCCTCGGCCGCCGCCACGGTGAGGATGAAAAACACAAACACCTGCCCGGCAAGGTCGTTGAGGTAGTGCGAGAAGGCGATGAAGTTCATGTTCACCGCAAGCAACATCAGCTCGATCGCCATCAACAGGACGATGACGTTCTTGCGATTGAGGAATATCCCGACGATGCTGATCGCGAACAGCGCCGCCGAGAGGATCAGGTAGTGCGACAGGGAAAGCACGGCTAGAGGTCCTTTTCCGAAGGCATGGCCACCATGCGCACGCGATCGGCGCGCTTTACGGCAACCTGCATACCCGGTTGCTGGCCCTTGGTGTCCTTGCGCCGGCGCAGCGTCAGGGCGATTGCCGCGACAATCGCCACCAGCAGCAGCACCCCGGCCAGTTCAAACGGATAGACATAGTCGGTGTACAGGACGCGGCCGAGTTCCCGGGTGTTGCTGTAAGCCTTGCCCGGATCGGGCGGCGCCGGCATCGCCGCGAGGCCAAAATAACGCCCGCTCAGCACCAGCGCCATTTCGGCGACCATCAGCAGGCCGACGGTCGCGCCCAGCGGCAGGTAACTCCAGAAACCCTCGCGCATGCGGTCCAGGTTGATGTCGAGCATCATCACCACGAACAGGAACAACACCATCACCGCCCCGACGTAGACCAGCACCAGGGTGATTGCGAGAAACTCCGCCTTGAGCAGCATCCAGATGACCGAGGCGGTGAAAAACGCCAGTACCAGGAACAGCGCCGCATGCACCGGGTTGCGCGCGGTGATCACCCGCAACGCGGCGAACAGCAGGATTGCCGCGAAAAAGTAGAAGGTGACGGTTTCAAAGTTCATTTGGATGGCATCCGGGCGTCAGCGGTAGGCGGCATCGGTCGCACGGTCACGGGCGATCTGCTCTTCGTACTTGTCGCCGACCGCGAGCAGCATGTCCTTGGTGTAGTACAGGTCACCGCGCTTTTCGCCGTGGTATTCGAACAGGCGGGTTTCCACAATCGAATCGACCGGGCAGGACTCTTCGCAAAATCCGCAGAAAATGCATTTGGTGAGGTCGATGTCGTAGCGCGTCGTCCGGCGCGTGCCGTCTTCGCGCTGCTCCGACTCGATGGTGATTGCGAGCGCCGGGCAGACCGCCTCGCACAACTTGCAGGCGATGCAGCGCTCCTCGCCGTTGGGATAGCGGCGCAGCGCATGCAGGCCACGAAAGCGCGCGCTTTGCGGCGTCTTTTCATCCGGGAACTGCACCGTGATCTTGCGCGCGAACAAATGCCGGCCGGTGAGGGCCATGCCGCGGACGAGTTCGAGCAGCAGGAAGGCCCTGAAAAAGTCTCGTGCATTGGCAAAAAAATTCTGGACCATGATTTCGTCCTATACCCAGATGTTCCAGCGCGTCTGCATCCAGACGCCGATCAACACCAGCCATACCAGCGTCAGCGGAATGAACACCTTCCAGCCCAGTCGCATGATCTGGTCGTAGCGATAGCGCGGGAAGGTGGCGCGAATCCACAAAAACATCGAGGCGACGCAGAACACCTTGATGAACAGCCATATGAACGGGGGAACCAGGTTGAACACCGGCGAGTCGATGGGCGCCGCCCAGCCGCCGAAAAACAGCAGCACCGTCAGCGCCGATACGAGAATCATGTTCATGTACTCGGCCATGAAGAACAGCGCGAAGGTCATGCCCGAGTACTCCACCATGTGCCCGGCGACGATTTCCGACTCGCCCTCGACCACATCAAAAGGCGCGCGATTGGTTTCGGCCACGCCGGAGATGAAATACACGACGCATATCGGCAGCAGCGGCAGCCAGTTCCAGGACAGGAAGTTGAGTCCGGCATGGGCAAAATGGCCGCGCGACTGCCCATTGACTATGTCAGAGAGGTTGAGACTGCCCGAGACCATCAGCACCACCACCAGCGCGAAACCCATGGCGATCTCGTATGAGACCATCTGTGCCGCCGAGCGCATCGCGCCGAGGAAGGCGTATTTCGAATTGGACGCCCAGCCGGCGATGATCACGCTGTACACGCCGATCGACGTGAGTGCCATGATGTACAAGAGGCCGGCGTTGACGTCGGCCAACACCACCTCGGGGCTGAAGGGCACCACCGCCCAGGCGGCCAGCGCGGGCATCAGGCCTACCATGGGGGCGAGCAGGTAAAGCCCCTTGCTGGCATTGGTCGGAATAACGATTTCCTTCAACAGCAGCTTGACGCCGTCGGCTATGGGCTGCAACAGCCCGAGCGGACCGACGCGGTTGGGGCCGATACGGATCTGCATCCAGCCGATGAGCTTGCGCTCCCACAGTGTCAAGTAGGCGACGCAGATGAACATGGGCGCGACGATGCAGGTGATCAGCACCAGCGTCTTGACGAAGGTGAACAGCGCCGGGCCCCACTGCGGGCCAAACCACGCGGAGGACATTCCCGACAAGGTCTGGACGATTTCGCTCACGCTTTCACCACGCTGATTTCGCCGGCCATCGCGCCCAGTTGCGCGGTCAGCGCGTGTCCGGCCGCCACGCGCACGCAACCGGCGGGAACACCGTTGTCGAGGCGGGCGACAAGGCGGGCTTCGCCGCCCTCCTGCGTTACCCGCACGGCCTGTCCGTCAGCAAGGCCAAGCGCGGCCAGTTGCGCGCCATTCATGCGCGCGCAGGGCGCCGCAGCATCGGCCGTCTTGTGCAGCGATGCGGCGCGACGCACCAGCGCATCGGTAGAGTAAATCGGCACGTCGGCAATGCGCTGGAGGGCGCCGGAGGGTGCCGGTGCCTGCAGTTGCAAGCCGGTAGTCTGGTTGTTGAGTCGCGCCGGCAATTCGGGACCCTGGCAAACCTCATCGCGCACCGCTTCGCTGCTTTCGTAGTCGAAACCGGCCAGGCCGAGCAGGTTGCCGAGCACACGCAATACCTTCCAGGCCGGGCGCGCCTCGCCCAGCGGCCGAACCACGCCGTTAAAGCTCTGCAGCCGTCCCTCGGCATTGACGAAGCTGCCCGAGGTCTCGGTAAAAGGCGCGATCGGCAACAGCACGTCGGCGTACTTGTCTGCCTGTCCGCGAAAGGATGTCAGGGCAACGACCATGTCGGCACCGGCCAGTGCGCGCATTGCCTGTGCCGGGTTATGGCAGTCAAATTCGGGCTCCATGCCAAGCAGGACATAGGCCTTGAGCGGTTTGGCCAGCATGGCCGCCGCATTCAGGCCACCGGAAGCGGGCTGGCAGGCGGCGATATGGCCGCCAACGCTATTGGCGGCTTCCCCGGTAAAACCGAACGGGCATTCGAGCAAAACCGACAATTCCTGCGCCAGCAGGCGCAGTTGCGCCGCCTGGGGGTGCTGCTGTGCAAAATTGCCGAGCATTACCGCGGCATTTTTGCCAGAGGCGAGGCTATCGGCAATCGCCTTGCCCTCCGCCCCTACCGTGACCTTGTCCAGGGCCGGCGCAAGCGCTTTGCCTTTGGCCGTGGCTACCGCCTTTAGCACCTGCGCGAGCAGTTGCGGCAGCTCTTGTGGCGAAACTATCGCCTTGTTGCGCACCGGCATGAGCAGGTTGTCATCGGCGGAGTGGATCAAATTGATTTGCGTACCGCGCTTTGCAGCCTGGCGCAGGCGGTTGGCCAGCAAGGGATGGTCTTTACGCAGGAATGAGCCGATCACCAGCACCCGATCGAGCGCGGCAATGCCGGCGATCTTCATGCCCAGCCAGGGCGCGCCGGCCTGTTTGCCATCAGCGGAAAAATCGGACTGGCGCAGGCGGAAGTCGACATTCTCCGAGCCAAGCCCGCGCACCAGTTTTCCCAGCAGCGCCATTTCTTCCAGGGTTGAGGTCGGGCTGGCCAGCGTGCCGATTGCCGCGGCGCCGTGATTCGCCTTGATGTCCTTCAGGCCGTTGGCAACGTACTCGAGCGCCACCTGCCATTCCACTTCGTGCCACTCCCCGCCCTGCTTGAGCATCGGCCGGGTCAGGCGGTCGGTGTCCAGGCCTTCGTAGGAAAAGCGGTCCTTGTCCGACAGCCAGCATTCGTTCAACTCGTCGTTCTCGAACGGCAGCACGCGCATGACCTTGTTCTGCTTGACCTGTACGACCAGGTTGGAGCCGAGGCTGTCATGCGGGGCTATCGACTTGCGCCGCGACAACTCCCAGGTGCGGGCGCTGTAACGGAAGGGCTTTGAGGTCAGCGCGCCCACCGGGCACAGGTCGATCATGTTGCCCGACAATTCTGAATCAACCGTCTTGCCGACGAAGGAAACGATTTCGGAGTGTTCGCCGCGGCCCATCATGCCAAGCTCCATCACGCCGGCGATTTCCTGGCCGAAGCGCACGCAGCGCGTGCAGTGGATGCAGCGGGTCATCTCCTCCATCGAAACGAGCGGCCCGATGTTCTTGTGAAAGACCACGCGCTTGTCTTCCTGGTAGCGCGAGGCGCTCTTGCCGTAACCGACCGCAAGATCCTGCAACTGGCATTCGCCGCCCTGGTCGCAAATCGGGCAATCAAGCGGATGGTTGATGAGCAGGAACTCCATCACGCCTTTTTGCGCTTTCTTGGCGTAATCGGAATTGGTCTGCACCTTCATGCCGTCGGTGACCGGGGTCGCGCAGGCGGGCATGGGCTTGGGCGCCTTTTCAACCTGCACCAGGCACATGCGGCAGTTGGCCGCGATCGACAATTTCTTGTGATAGCAGAAATGCGGAACGTAGATGTCGAGCTGGTTGGCCGCGTCCATCACCGTGGCGCCGTTCTGCACCTCGGTCTCCCGGCCGTCGATTTCGATCTTGAGCATGGTCTAGGCGGCGTGCTTCACGGGTTCCCGGGCAGGCGTGGAATAGCCGCCGGGCACGCTGACGAGGCAGCGCTTGTTGTCGATGTGGTACTGAAATTCGTCGCGAAAGTGCTGGATGAAACTCTTCACCGGAAGTGCGGCGGCATCGCCCAGGGCGCAGATGGTGCGCCCGGCAATGTTGTCGGCCACGTTGACCAGCAGGTCAAGGTCCTCCTGCCGCCCCTGCCCGTTTTCGATGCGATGGACCATGCGGTAAAGCCAGCCGGTGCCCTCGCGGCAGGGTGTGCACTGGCCGCAGGACTCTTCAAAATAAAAGTAACTCAGGCGTTGCAGCGCCTTGACCATGCAGGTGGTCTCGTCCATGACGATGACCGCGCCAGAGCCGAGCATGGAACCGGCCTTGGCGATCGAGTCATAGTCCATGTCGATCTGCATCATGATGTCCGCCGGCAGGACCGGCATGGACGAGCCCCCGGGAATGCAGGCCTTGAACTTGCGGCCGCCGCGCATGCCGCCGGCCATCTCGAGAAGTTTGGCGAAAGGCGTGCCGAGCTTGACCTCGTAATTGCCCGGATTGGTGACATGTCCGGAAACGGAAAAAATCTTGGTGCCGCCGTTGTTGGGCTTGCCCAGGGCGAGAAAGGCTTCGCCGCCGTTGTTGATTATCCAGGGCACCGCGGCGAAGGTTTCGGTGTTGTTTATCGTCGTCGGTTTGCCATACAGGCCGTAGCTGGCGGGAAACGGCGGCTTGAAACGCGGCTGCCCTTTCTTGCCCTCCAGCGATTCGAGCAGCGCGGTCTCTTCTCCGCAGATATAGGCGCCAAAACCATGATGACCGTATAGCTCGAAGGAAAACTCGCTGCCGAGGATGCCCCTGCCCAGGTAGCCGGCTGCACGCGCCTCGTCCAGCGCCTCCTCGAAACGCTCGTACTCGACCCAGATCTCGCCATGGATGTAGTTGTATCCGGTGCCGATGCCCATGGCATAAGCCGCGATGATCATCCCCTCAATGAGGATGTGCGGGTTGTAGCGGATGATGTCGCGATCCTTGAAGGTGCCCGGCTCGCCCTCGTCCGAGTTGCACACCAGGTACTTGGCGCCGGGGAACTGCCGCGGCATGAAACTCCACTTCAGCCCGGTCGGGAAGCCGGCGCCGCCGCGGCCGCGCAGGGCCGATTTCTTCACCTCGGCGATGACCGCGTCCGGCGTAATTTTTTCCGCGATGATCTTGCGCAGCGCCTTATAACCGCCGCGCGACTCATAGTCCTTGAGGCGCCAGTTCGAGCCGTCGAGGCCCGTCATGATTACTGCGTCGGGGCCGTATTCAAGCATTTTTCTTCAGCTCCGCAAGAAGCGCGTCGATTTTTTCGTGCGACATGAAGCTGCACATGCGCTTGTTGTTCACGAGCAGCACCGGCGAATCGCCGCAGGCACCCATGCACTCGCCCTCCTTGAGGGTAACCAGGCCGTCCGCCGTGGTCTCGTTGAATCCGATGCCAAGCTTTTGCCTGAGGTAATCGGCGGCATCGGCGCCACCGGACAGGGCGCACGGCAGGTTGGTGCAGACACTCAGTTTGTGCTTGCCGGCCGGTGAGAGCTTGTACATGTTGTAAAAGGTCGCCACTTCGTAGACGGCGATCGGCGGCATGCCGAGCACACCGGCAACCGCATCCATGAGCTCGGTGGAAAGCCAGCCTTTTTCGTCCTGCGCGATGGCCAGCGCCGACATCACCGCCGACTGCTTCTGGTCGGCCGGATACTTGGCGACCTCGCGGTCGATTTTTTTCAGGGCGTCAGCGGACAACATCATCGGTCGATGTCCCCGAAAACAATATCCTGGGTGCCGATGATCGCAACCACGTCGGCGAGCATGTGGCCCTTAGCCATTTCATTGAGCGCCGCAAGGTGGGGGAATCCCGGCGAGCGGATTTTCATTCGGTAAGGCTTGTTTGCGCCGTCGGAGACAAGGTAAATGCCGAATTCGCCCTTGGGATGTTCGACGGCGGAATAGGCTTCACCGGGCGGCACATGGAAGCCCTCGGTAAAGAGCTTGAAGTGATGGATCAACTCTTCCATGTTCGACTTCATCTCGACGCGCGAAGGCGGCGCCACCTTGTGGTTGTCGGTGATCACCGGACCGGGATTCTTGCGCAACCAGTCGACGCACTGGCTGATGATGCGGTTGGACTGGCGCATCTCCTCGACACGCACCAGATAGCGATCGTAGCAATCGCCGGTGACTCCGACCGGGATGTCAAAATCGAGCTTGTCATAGACCGCGTAGGGCTGCTTTTTGCGCAGGTCCCACTCCACGCCCGAACCGCGCAGCATGGCGCCGGTAAAACCCAGTGCCAAGGCCCGCTCCGGCGTGACCACGCCGATGCCGACGGTGCGCTGCTTCCAGATGCGGTTGTCGGTGAGCAGGGTTTCGTAATCATCGATGTAACCGGGAAAGCGTTTGGTGAAATCGTCGATGTAATCGAGCAGGGAGCCCTGCCGGTTCTCGTTCATCGACCCGATGGCTTTTGCATTGTGGATTTTCGACGCCGTGTATTGCGGCATCACGTCGGGCAGGTCGCGATAGACACCGCCCGGACGGTAGTAGGCGGCGTGCATGCGCGCGCCGGACACCGCCTCGTAGCAATCCATCAGGTCTTCGCGCTCGCGAAAGCAATACAGGAATATCGTCATCGCCCCGATATCAAGGCCATGCGCGCCGAGCCAGAGCAGGTGGTTGAGCACGCGCGTGATCTCGTCGAACATGACGCGTATGTACTTGGCGCGCTCGGGCACCTCGATGCCGAGCAGCTTTTCAATCGCGAGGCAATAGGCATGCTCGTTGCACATCATCGACATGTAATCGAGTCGGTCCATGTAAGGCAGCGATTGGATGTAGGTCTTGTGCTCGGCGAGTTTTTCGGTGGCGCGGTGCAGCAGGCCGATATGCGGATCGGCACGCTCGACCACTTCCCCGTCCAATTCCAGCACCAGGCGCAACACCCCGTGCGCCGCCGGATGCTGCGGACCAAAATTCAAGGTGTAGTTGCGAATCTCAGCCATGAAAACCCCAATCGCCTACACCTTGCATTTCGGCGCAGGCTAACGTGCGCGCAGCGCAGGTTAAGCCCGGCTCCGCCGGGCGGCCGGAGCCAAAATTAAGCGTGTAGTTGCGAATCTCAGCCATGGTCAGTGCTTGCCGCCAAGTTCGCCGTACTGCTCTTCGCGAATAACCCGCGGGGTGATTTCGCGCGGCTCAATGCTGACCGGCTGGTAAATAACGCGCTTTTGCTCCGGGTCGTAGCGCATCTCGACGTTACCGGAGAGCGGAAAGTCCTTGCGGAACGGATGGCCGATGAAACCATAGTCGGTGAGGATGCGGCGCAAGTCGTTATGGCCGTTGAACATCAGTCCGAACAGGTCAAAAGCCTCGCGCTCGTACCAGTCCGCATTCGGCCATACGCTGATGAGCGAGTCGAGCACGGGAAATTCGTTTTCAACCGCGAACACGCGCAGACGCAGGCGCCAGTTTTTTTCCACTGACAGCAGGTGCGATACGGCGGCAAAACGCATGCGCCCGCGCCGGCTGGCGCCGCTTTCGTTGTCGTCGCCGCTTTCGTTGTCGTCGCCGCTTTCGTTGTCGTCGCCGCTTTCGTTGTCGTCGCCGCTTTCGTTGTCGTCGCCATAGGTCGAGTAATCGACTCCGCAAAGGTCGGTCAGCTGCTCGAAACGCAGGTCGGGATGATCGCGCAGCACCAGTGCGGCCGCGGCATAGTCGGCCGCCGCAACCTCGACAGTCACTTCTCCCAGCGCCTCGACCAGGCTTACAACCCGGCCCTCGAGCGCCGTGGTGACCGCGGCATGCAGCCTTGTGAGTTTTTCGGTCATGTCAGCGGGCGATGGTGTTGGTGCGCTTGATCTTGTTCTGCAACTGCACTATGCCGTAGAGCAGCGCCTCCGCGGTGGGCGGGCAGCCGGGCACGTAGACATCGACCGGCACGATGCGGTCGCAGCCACGAACAACAGAATACGAATAGTGGTAGTAGCCGCCGCCGTTGGCGCACGAACCCATCGAAATGACCCAGCGCGGCTCGGCCATCTGGTCATAGACCTTGCGCAGCGCGGGCGCCATTTTGTTGCACAGGGTCCCGGCGACGATCATCACGTCGGATTGGCGCGGGCTGGGACGGAAGACGATGCCGAAACGATCCAGGTCGTAGCGCGCGGCGCCGGCCTGCATCATTTCCACCGCGCAGCAGGCGAGGCCGAATGTCATCGGCCAGAGCGACCCGGTTCGCGTCCAGTTGATGACCGTATCGATGGAAGTGGTGACAAACCCCTGCTGGGTCAAGCCCTGCTCATTGGCGCCCATAGGTCGCTCCCGTCATTGCCACCCGTCCGTACGACATTATTCCCAATCCAGCGCCCCCTTCATCCACTCGTAGATGAAGCCGACGACCAGAATGCCAAGGAAAAGCATCATGGAGAGAAAGCCGAACAGCCCTATCTCATTGAGCGCGACCGCCCAGGGAAAAAGAAAGGCGATCTCAAGGTCGAAAAGGATAAAAAGGATTGCGACCAGATAGTAGCGCACGTCAAATCTCATGCGCGCGTCTTCGAAAGCCTCGAAGCCGCATTCGTAGGGCGACAGCTTCTCGCTGTCGGGCCGGTTCACCCCGACCAGGGTGCTGACCACCCAGCCGGACAACATGGGCGCCGCACCGGCGGCTATCGCGACGAAAATGAACAGCAGGATCGGAAAGTAGTTTTCCAGCATCTTTTGTCCGAATCTCCCGGTGGCACACCATCGCGCCCCGGTGTTCAATCATCTCCTACCGCTACCCGGGGAATAACCCCCGGCTTTTTATATGGTGCCGACGAAGGGACTCGAACCCCCACAGCCTTTCGGCCACCAGCCCCTCAAGCTGGCGTGTCTACCAATTTCACCACGTCGGCTTGTTGTTATTACTTTGGCACCTCGTTCGCCTTGCTCCCCGCGTCACCGGCCTTGCCCGGCTCACTCCCCGGAATCGCCCCGCCCGGAACAACTGCCGGCGGAACCGTCACGCCCTGCATTATGCTGCCGCCGGTCTTGGGCTTGTGGGTCGCAAGATAGGCCAGCCCCAGGCTGGTCGAAAAAAATATGACCGCGAGTATAGCGGTTGCCCGGGAGAGGAAGTTAGCCGAGCCGGTCGCCCCGAATACGCTCCCCGAGGCACCGCTGCCGAAAGCGGCGCCGACATCGGCGCCCTTGCCATGCTGCAGCAGAACCAGGCCGATAATGCCCAGGGCAACCACCACGTGAACCACCAGAACCAGTGTCAAAAAAATATTCATGCTTAGAGTCCGTTTCAAAATGAGGGGATACCTCCCCTCACACTCCCCTGAGTCAGCCGGTTGCAAAATTCATTTTCCAACCGATTCTTACTACGTCCGACTAATGTCCAAAATTCAATCCGCCGCGGCGCGGCAGATTGCCAAAAACTCCCCGGCTATCAACGATGCCCCGCCGACCAGCCCGCCATCCACATCCGGTTGCGCGAGCAACTCGGCGGCATTGCCTGCCTTCATGCTGCCACCATAAAGGATCTGCATCGTTTCAGCCCCCGTGTCACGCGCCAGCACCAGGCTGCGGATGTAGGCATGCACGCCTTGCGCCAACTCCGGGCTTGCGGTCCGGCCCGTGCCTATGGCCCATACCGGCTCGTAAGCAACAACACCCTGCGCAACCGCCGCGGCACCGACGCGGTCCATCACCGCCGAGAGTTGCCGCGCCACCACCTGCTGCGTGATACCCGTCTCGCGCTCCTGCAAGGTTTCGCCGACGCAAAGCACCGGAACCAATCCCGCCTGCTTCAGTGCCGCGAATTTTCCCGCAACCTGATCATCCGTTTCGCCATACAGGGCACGCCGCTCCGAGTGCCCAATAATCACATAACTACAGTTGAAATCCGCAAGCATGCCGGCGGAAACCTCGCCAGTAAAAGCCCCGCCAGGATGTTCACTGACGTTCTGCGCCCCCCACACCATGCCAGACCCCGCCAACTCGTCTTTGATCTGCGACAAATAGGGGAAAGGCGCGAAAACCGCCACATCCGTCCTGTCGCTTACCAGATTCGCCGTCTTGAGCGCCCCGAGCAATTCGCAGTTGCCCGCCAGACTGCCGTGCATTTTCCAGTTTCCGGCGAGTAGGCGTTTGCGCATTGACGATGCTTGGGACACTAAGAGGAACGGGATTAACCACCAAAACCCGTGAATTTTACCGTTCAGCGCCTACCCGGTCAATGAAAAGGATTGGCTAAAAACAGGGGCTTACCTCAATCCGGCGGACAATTCCGCAAAAGACCGTGCGATCCGGCCGCGAAGACCTCGCCCCGGACGCTAGCAAGGGGTGTTGCGCTTTCCACGACTGTGACCGCTATCCCCCTTCCCTTTCTGTCCTGCCGTTTGCAACCAGAAGGTCACCGGCCCGTCGTTGACGAGGTGAAACTTCATATCGGCGCCAAACCGGCCGGCGGCGACTGTCGCGTGCGATGCTCGCGCCCGCGCAAGCATGTACTCAAACATTCCGCGCGCCAGATCGGGCGGCGCCGATGTGGAGAACCCGGGGCGCGTGCCGCTGCGTGTGTCAGCCGCTAGCGTGAATTGCGGCACCAGCAGCAATCCGCCCTCGATGTCCCGGATCGAACGGTTCATTTTCCCCGCCGCATCGGGGAAAACACGATAAGTGAGCAGGCGTTCGAGCAGCCGATCGGCGGCGACCTCGTCATCGCCCCACTCGGCGCAGACCAGCACGGCGAGTCCGGCGCCAATGGCACCGGTCACTTCGCCGCCGACTTCGACCCGCGCCTCGCTTACCCGCTGCAGCAATCCGATCATTGTGGCTTGAGTCTAGGTGCGCTTTTCCGGCCCGTCAAACCGGCACGAATGAAAACGGCCGCGATTGCGGCCGTTTCATCTGCGTGGAAACAGAGTCAACCGAAGCGGCCGGTGATGTAGTCCTCGGTTTCCTTGCGCTTGGGCTTGATGAAGATGTTGTCGGTGACGTCGAACTCGATCAATTCGCCCAGGTACATGTAGGCCGTGTAATCGGAAACGCGGGCGGCCTGCTGCATGTTGTGAGTGACCATGACGATGGTGAAATCCTTTTTCAGGTCATTCACCAGTTCCTCGATGCGCGACGTGGAAATGGGATCGAGCGCCGAGGTGGGCTCATCGAGCAGCAGCACCTCGGGCTTGACGGCAATGCCGCGCGCAATACACAGGCGCTGCTGCTGTCCGCCGGAAAGGCTCATGCCGCTTTGCCGCAACTTGTCCTTGGCCTCATCCCACAACGCCGCCTTGCGCAACGCCCATTCCACCCGTTCGTCCATTTCGCGCTCGGAAAGCTTCTCGTGCAGGCGCACGCCAAAGGCGATGTTGTCGTATATCGACATCGGAAACGGCGTGGGCTTCTGGAACACCATGCCGACCCGCGCCCGCAGGTCAATGACGTCGACATCACGGTCGAGGAGATTTTTTCCGTTCAGCAGCAACTGGCCTTCGGCACGTTGCTCCGGGTAAAGGTCATACATGCGGTTCATGGTGCGCAGCAGGGTTGACTTGCCGCAGCCCGAAGGTCCGATGAATGCGGTCACGCGCTGCTTGTAGACATCCATGTTGATGTTCTTCAGCGCGTGGTACTTGCCGTAATAGAAATTGAAATCCTTCAGCACGATCTGGCTGTGTTCAACACCGGTGGGCGCCGGTTGCGCGCCTTTCGGGACGGGCACTGAGAGAGTGTTCATTTTTTCACCTGGTATCTTTAGTGACTAACGCGACGACTGGTCGCGGAACAGCACGCGCGCAAAGATGTTGAGCGCAAGCACGCTCATCGTTATGAGAAACACGCCGGCCCAGGCCAGTTGCTGCCAGTCGGTGTACGGGCTCATCGCAAACTTGAAAATTGTCACCGGCAAATTGGCCATGGGTTCGTTCAGGTCCATGCTCCAGAACTGGTTGGACAAGGCGGTAAACAGCAGTGGCGCCGTCTCGCCGGCGATGCGTGCGACCGCAAGCAGGATGCCGGTAAGGATGCCGGCACTGGATGCGCGCAGGGTTACCTGGGTAATCACCTTCCAGCGTTGTGCACCCAGCGCGTATGCGGCCTCACGAAGGCTGTTGGGAATCAACAACAACATATTCTCGGTCGTTCGGACCACCACCGGAATGACGATGAGGGCCAGCGCGACAATCCCGGAATAGGCGGAGAAATTGCCGACCCGGGCGACAATGATCGCATAGACAAACAGCCCGATCACAATCGAGGGCGCCGAGAGCAGAATGTCGTTTATGAACCGGGTCGTCTGCCCAAGCCAGGTCTTGGCGCCGTACTCAGCCAGATATACACCGGTCAAGATGCCTATGGGCGTGCCAATCAAGGTCGCCAGACCGACCATGAGCAGGCTTCCGGCTATGGCGTTGGCTAATCCGCCCTGCCCGCCCGGAGGCGGGGTCATCTTGGTGAGCAAGTCCCAGGATAAACCCGAGATGCCCAACTGAAAGGTCGTGAACAGAATCCATATCAGCCAGAACAAGCCGAAGGCCATCGCACTGAGGGACAGCGTCAGGGCGACCACGTTGACCAGTTTGCGTTTGCGGAGTAATTGCATTTGAACCTCAGGTCTTGCTGCCCTCTCCGGAACTCAACCGGAGCAGCAGAAGCTTGGACAAGGCGAGAATGACAAATGTGATGAGAAACAGGATCAAACCCAGTTCGATCAGCGCTGCGGTATGTAGGCCCTGCCCCGCCTCGGCAAACTCGTTGGCCAGGGCCGAAGTGATGCTATTACCCGGATCGAACAGTGAGGCGCTATTTAGAAAGTTGGTGTTGCCGATGACGAAGGTCACCGCCATTGTTTCGCCCAGCGCGCGTCCCAGCCCCAGCATGATGCCGCCGATCACCCCGACCTTGGTATAGGGCAGGACCACGTTCCACACCACCTCCCAGGTGGTGCTCCCAAGCGCATAGGCCGACTCTTTGAGCATAGGCGGCGTCACATCGAATACGTCGCGCATTACCGATGCGACAAACGGGATGACCATGATGGCGAGAATAATGCCGGCGCAAAGTATGCCAATGCCCAACGCCGGTCCTTGGAACAACTTGCCAATCAGCGGCACGTTACCCAGGGTGGCTTTGATGAACGGCTGGGCCTGAGCGAATATCGGGGAAAAAACCAGCAGTCCCCACATGCCGTAGACAATGCTGGGGATTCCAGCCAGTAGTTCGATCGCAATGCCCAGGGGGCGACGCAGCCAGCCCGGGGACAATTCGGTGAGGAATAAGGCAATGCCAAAACTGACCGGGACCGCTATGACCAGGGCAATGATTGACGTGACAATGGTGCCGTAGATCGGGATCAGGGCGCCGAATTTTTCCATCGGCGGATTCCACTCGCTGGTCCAGATAAAGGCAAAACCAAACCTCTCGATGCTGGGCCATGCGGTTATGAACAGCGAAAGGATGATTCCCGCCAACGTGAGCAGGGTAAACAAGGCGAAAAAACGCGTCAGGTTGAGGAATATGAAGTCCCCCAGCCATTTTTTCCGTTTCTTCATGTCAGACACGCCGGCCCTCCTGATGGGTACGTCTCTTACACCAGTTTCATTTGCTGCGCTGTCCATTTTCCCTCGCCTTGCCTCAAAACCTCAAGACAAAAACACCCGCGCCCGCCGAGACCCCGGCAAACGCGGGAGCATTTCCTATGATTTGGCGATGCCCGGAATTACTTGCCAGCCCAGACAGGCTTGCCCGCAGCGTCCTTCACACCCGCCATGGCCGCCTGGATCAACTTGATCGTCGCGTCCGGTAGCGGCACGTATTCCATATCGATGGCCATCTGGCCGCCGTTCTTGTACGCCCAGTCGAAGAACTTGATGACTTCGGTCGCCTGTTGCGGCTTGGCCTGCACCTTGTGCATCAGGATGAAGGTTGCGCCGGTGATCGGCCAACTGGCCTTGCCTGGCTGGTTGGTGAGGATTTCGGCAAACGCCGATTTGGTCCAGTCGGCGCCAGCTGCGGCAGCCTTGAACGTCAGATCGTCGGGTTCGACAAACTGACCGTCCGCATTTTGCATCAGCGTATGCGCAAGCTTGTTCTGTTTGGCGTAAGCGAACTCGACGTACCCGATGGCGCCCGGCACGCGTTGCACAAATGCCGCGACACCTTCGTTGCCCTTGCCACCCAGTCCCAGCGGCCATTGCACCGCCGTACCTTCGCCCACTTTACCCTTCCAATCTGCGTTCACCTTGGACAGGTAGTTGGTGAAAATAAAGGTGGTACCGGATCCATCCGCACGCCGCACCACGGCAATATCCTGGTTCGGCAACTGAACCTTGGGGTTCAGATCGGCAATGGCCTTGTCATTCCACTTGGTGATTTTTCCCAGGTAAATGTCGCCCAGCACCGCACCGGTGAGGCGCATGTCACCGGGCTTCACGCCGACGATATTTACAACCGGCACGACACCACCAATGACGGTCGGGAACTGCATCAGGCCGTCCTTGTCAAGGTCCGCGGGCTTGAGCGGCATATCGGATGCACCGAAGTCAACGGTCTTGGCGGTAATCTGCTTGATGCCACCGCCCGAACCGATGGACTGGTAGTTCATTTTGACGCCGGTGGCCTTCTGGTAAGCATCAGCCCACTTGGAGTAAATCGGGGCGGGAAAAGACGCGCCGGCACCGGTTATTTCCTGGGAATGGACAACCGATGCGGCGAATACGCTCGCAGTGGCAAGCGCCGCTGCCGACAAAAGCTTGGCTGGTTCGAATTTCATTTGAGGACTCCTTCAGTTGAGACGGTCATGTCGCGACAGTCGGGAGTCTAGCGTTGTCATGTGACAGCCACATGACACGGGCACGTATTTCAACTTGAAAAGTTGCGCCTGCCCGTCACACTAATTCTTTTTATAAACATATACTTGAACAGAACACAAAAGGGATCCGCCGGAATACCGTCCAACCCAATGCACGTTACGGCGCACTAGCGCCCGGATGACTCCGTCGTGACCACCGCGGCAATCGACTTGGCGAGCTCCTCCACCTTGGACTTGTCGCGCCCCTCTACCATCACCCGCAGCAGCGGTTCGGTACCGGACGGGCGCAGCAGCACCCGGCCGGAGTCCCCCAGCGCGACCTCCGCCGCCGCCTTGGCTTTTTTGACCGGCGAGCTGGCCTGCCAGTCGAACTTGCCCTCGAGCCTGACGTTGATCAGCACCTGCGGAAAAAGCTTCAGCGCACCGGCCAGCTTTCGCAACGTGGACTTTGACTCGCGCAAAGCCGTGAGTACCTGCAATGCCGCGACAATGCCGTCGCCGGTGGTGTGCTTGTCAAGGCAGATCATGTGCCCGGAATTCTCACCCCCCAGTTCCCAGCCTTTTTCGTGCAGCAACTCCAGGACATAACGGTCGCCAACTTTGGCGCGGGCAAAGCCGGCGCCCAGTTTTTTTATGCCCTGCTCCAGCGCCAGGTTGGACATCAGCGTGCCGACCACGCCTTGCAAAGCGCCTTTGGCGGACCGGTGTTTGGCGACGGCATAGATCAACTGGTCGCCATCGAACAGACTGCCGTCGCCATCGACCATGAGCAGGCGGTCGGCATCGCCGTCAAGGGCGATGCCCAGGTCCGCCTTGACGCGTTTCACCTCGGCCTGCAAGGCCTGCGGCGAGGTTGCGCCGACCATGTCGTTGATGTTGAAGCCATCGGGCTTGACGCCGATGGCGACGACCTCGGCGCCCAGTTCATGGAAGACATGCGGGGCGATGTGGTAGGCCGCACCATGCGCGCAGTCGACGACAATTTTCAGCCCGCGCAAATCGAGGCTTGAGGGAAAGGTGCTTTTACAGAATTCGATATAACGCCCCGCGGCATCGTCGATACGCCGCGCCCGCCCCAGTTGCGCCGAGGGACGGCACTGCATCGGGTTGTCCATCTCCGCCTCGATCTCCTGCTCCACCAGGTCCGGCAGCTTGTTGCCGGCGGCCGAGAAAAATTTGATGCCGTTGTCCGGATAGGGGTTGTGCGATGCGCTGATGACAATGCCCGCCTGCAGGCGCAGGGCGCGCGTCAGGTAGGCGATCGCGGGTGTGGGCATCGGCCCCGACAACATGACATCGATGCCGGCGGCGGAAAGCCCGGCTTCGAGCGCCGCTTCGAGCATATAGCCTGAGATGCGCGTGTCCTTGCCGATCAGGACGGCGGGACGCTCGCCCTTGCCGAACTTGCTGCGACGAAGCAGCACCTGCCCCGCGGCATAACCGAGACGCATGACAAACTCCGGTGTGATGGGCAACTCCCCCACCTTGCCGCGCACACCATCGGTACCGAAATATTTTCTCGCCACGTCCGCTCCCCTGCAAGGTCTGCTGCACCGACTTGATTGTTGCCGACCGCCTTTATTCTAGCCGCCTATCCGCGTGACCACACTGCGGTTGCGCGCGATCCGTTTTTACTCCGTACCAGCGTCACGGCAGGCGCAAAACACCGCCACCGCATCGCGTGTCGCCGCCACATCGTGCACGCGCAACAGGCGCGCGCCGCGCGCCATCGCCAGCACCGCCGCCGCCAGGCTTGCCGCAAGGCGCTCATCGGCACCACGCCCGGTTATCTTGCCCAGGCTGGACTTGCGTGACCAGCCGGCGAGCAAGGGCAGTTCAAGTTGCGCAAACTCGCCGAGCCGGTTCAACAGCGCAAGATTATGCTCCACGCTCTTGCCAAAACCGAATCCCGGGTCAATGACAATGCGATCACGAGCGACACCGGCAGATTCCACGACCTTAACCCGCCCGGCGAGGTAGTCACGGACTTCCCGTACCACGTCGCCGTAGTGCGGCGACGCCTGCATCGTCCGCGGTTCGCCCTGCATGTGCATGAGACAAATACCACAGTCGGAGCCCGCCACCACTGCCAGCGCATCCGCTGCCGACAGTGCGGTGATATCGTTGATCATCGCCGCACCCTCGTCAAGCACAGTACGCATCACCGCAGGTTTGACCGTATCGACCGACACCGGCACTTGCGTGTCGCGCAAGGCGCGCAGGACGGGCAACACCCGGCTGAGCTCTTCTTCGGCGGACACCGATGCCGCACCGGGGCGGCTAGACTCACCGCCGATATCGATGATGTCGGCCCCCTCCTCCACCATCTTCAGGGCCAGCGCAATCGCATCAGAGCTGTTGAAGAACCGCCCGCCGTCGGAAAAGGAATCGGGTGTGATATTGACGATGCCCATGACCAGTGGGCGGGCAAGAGAAAGCGAAAAGCCACCGCACTGCAGGTGGCTATTCATCGCATTTTAAAAAAATCCGGAGAGCCGGAGGCTTGCGGTCCGGGATTTATCCCTGGACCGCCCGGCCTTAGCCTGGGGTCAGGCCGCAGCGGGCTCGGCGGCCTTGCTCGGGCCGTCCTGCCGCGGTGGTTGCGGGGGCGAAGAGGTTGGCTTGGGCGGCCGTGGCGGCAGGCCGGCCATGATGTCGTTGATCTGGTCCGCATCAATGGTCTCCAGCTCGAGCAGCGCCCTCGCCATGGCCTCGACCTTGTCGCGATTGTCCTCGATCAACTTCCTCGCCAGTGCGTACTGCTGGTCGATGATGCGGCGGATTTCCTTGTCCACTTCCTTCATGGTCGCCTCGGAAACGCTCTTGTGCGTGGTGACCGAGCGGCCGAGAAACACCTCGCCTTCGTTTTCACCATAGACCATGGGACCGAGTGCGTCCGACATGCCCCACTGCGTCACCATGCGCCGCGCAAGATCAGTCGCACGCTCAAAGTCATTCGACGCACCGGTCGTCATCTGGCTCATGAAAATCTCTTCGCCGATGCGCCCGCCAAAGAGCACGGCAATGGTCGACAACAGTCGCTCCCTGTCCATGCTGTAGCGGTCTTGTTCGGGCAACTGCATGGTTACGCCAAGGGCGCGGCCGCGCGGAATAATCGTCACCTTGTGCACCGGGTCAGTCTTGGGCAGCAGCTTGGCCACCACCGCGTGCCCCGACTCGTGATAAGCGGTGTTGGTGCGCTCTTCCTCGGGCATGACCATGGAACGGCGCTCCGCCCCCATGATGATCTTGTCCTTGGCGCGCTCAAAATCTTCCATGTCGACGAGGCGCTTGTTCAGGCGCGCGGCAAACAAGGCCGCTTCATTGACCAGGTTGGCGAGGTCGGCGCCGGAAAAACCCGGCGTGCCGCGCGCGATGACGTCGGCCTTTACGTCAGGCCCCATCGGTACCTTGCGCATGTGCACCAGCAGGATTTGCTCGCGGCCGCGGATATCGGGCAAGGGTACCACCACCTGCCGGTCAAAACGGCCCGGTCGCATCAGCGCCGGATCAAGCACGTCCGGGCGGTTGGTCGCGGCGATCACGATCACGCCAACGGTGCCTTCAAAACCGTCCATTTCCACCAGCAACTGGTTGAGCGTCTGCTCACGCTCGTCGTTGCCGCCGCCCAGGCCGGCACCACGTTGGCGTCCCACGGCGTCGATTTCATCGATAAAGATGATGCATGGCGCCTGTTTCTTGGCGTTTTCGAACATGTCACGCACACGCGCCGCGCCAACGCCGACAAACATCTCGACAAAATCCGATCCCGAGATCGAGAAAAACGGCACCTTGGCCTCGCCGGCAATGGCACGGGCGAGCAGCGTCTTGCCGGTGCCGGGGGAACCGACCATCAGCACGCCTTTGGGAATGCGCCCGCCCAGCTTCTGGAACTTCGACGGGTCGCGCAGAAAATCGACCAACTCGGACACATCCTCCTTCGCCTCGTCGCACCCGGCGACATCGGCAAAGGTGATGGTATTGGTCGACTCATCGAGCATGCGCGCCTTCGATTTGCCAAACGAGAACGCACCGCCGCGGCCCCCACCCTGCATTTGGCGCATGAAAAACACCCATACGCCGATGAGCAGCAGCATCGGAAACCAGGAGACAAAAATATTCATCAGGAAGGAGGTTTCCTCCTCCGCCTTGGCCTCGATCTTGACGCCGTACTTGAGCAGGTCCGATACCAGCCAGATGTCGCCGGGGGAATAACTGGTGACGCGCTTGCCCTCGGAGGTCGTCGCCTTCAGCTGGCGGCCCTCGATCAGCACCTTGGCGATGCGACCGGCCTTCACCTCGTCGATGAACTGCGAATATTCCATCGGCGTCTGCGCCGTCTGGCGGGTGTTGAACTGGTTGAATACGGTCATCAGCACCAGACCGATTACGAGCCAGATCACAAGATTCTTGAAAAGATTGTTCAAATCGATTCCTTAGCCGCCGTGGCAGGTTTGGGGTTTGACGCAAAGGAGGCGACGCCCTTCGGGTACCCGGATTTCCAATAACTCTATTCCGAACCGTTCATTCTATACGAAACAGCGACTTGCTTCAGGATTTGAGCCCCCTGCCCAGCAGGTACATCTCGCTCGAGCGTCCGCGTGACGCATCGGGCTTGCGTGACACAACGCTGGAGAATACGGCGCGCATTGCGGCAAGAAACTCGGTGTAGCCGGCACCCTGGAACACTTTGACCAGCAAAGCGCCGCCGGGTTGCAGGTGTTTTCCGGCAAATTCCAGTGCGAGTTCGCACAAATGCATGCTTCTTGCCTGATCGCTCATTTCCACCCCAGAGATATTGGGGGCCATGTCGGAAAGCACAAGGTCGGGACTGCGCAATCCGAGGATTTTTTTCAACTCGGCCTCGACCGCCTCATCGCGAAAATCACCCTGGATGAAGGTGACCCCGCGTAGCGGCTCCAGCGGCAGTAAATCAAGGGCAATGACCTGGCCTTCAGGCCCGACACGCTTGGCCGCGACCTGCGACCAGCCACCCGGTGTGGCGCCCAGATCGACGACTTTCATTCCCGGCCGCAGCAACTTGTCCTTTTCATCAATCTGGATCAGCTTAAAGGCGGCGCGCGAGCGCCAACCCTCGGCCTGCGCCTTTTTTACCCAAGGGTCGTTGACATGCTCGCGCATCCAGCCTTTGCTCGTTCGGGTCGGTTTCATCGGCGCGGTGGTGTGAATTTCAAGGAACGGAGCATACACAAGAGGCTTCGCAAATAGGATATCGCGGCAGTCCGCCTCGCGTCGCGGGCGCTAGCCCTATACAATCCACAATTATGACGACATCACCCTCCACCACCACACTCTCCGCAGCAGAACGCAAGGCGCTCAAGGCACGCGCCCACCCGCTTAAGCCGGTGGTCATGATCGGTGATGCCGGCCTGTCCCCGGGCGTGCTCGCCGAAGTCGAGCGCGGCCTGGCCAGCCACGAGTTGATCAAGATCCGCGTCGCCAGTGATGAGCGCAGTAGCCGTGAAGCCCTGCTGGCTGAGATATGTACGGTGACTGGCGCCGCTGCGGTGCAGCATATTGGCAAGATTCTGGTCATCTGGCGTAAAGGCAAGGATAGCGAAAAAACCGCCGCAAGACCGCCTAAAAAGTCTTTGAAATCAAAGAAGCGGGTTGACCCGCGGGTACGCCCGGGCAAAACCTCCCGTGTGGCAAAAACCGAAGAGGAAGTGTCCGACCCGCGCCGTCGCGGCCGCATCCTGGAACAATCGGCGCGACCTTCAATTCACAGAAAATCGGCCGCAACGCCGGGGTCGCCACGACTTCGTCCGGTCAAGCAAAACAGCCGCCGGCTGCGCTCCGGGCGCTGATTCGACTTCAGGGATACTGCCCTCCCACCAGATTGGTGGCAGAGCCCCCTCCCCTTCAATTACATCAAGGTGCTCCCGCAGACCGCCCTCGGGTAGAAACACCTTGCAAAAACAGCGGTCTTGTTGATATCTTGTCCGGGCGTTAAGAGCAATTTCAGTACGGCGTGAGCAAAGAGCTTCAAAAAAGCCACTCAAAGCCGTGCCTGCATAATCGCAACAAAAGAGGAGTCGCCATGTTTCCATCCCATTTCCACACCAAGCTCGTTTCCATCGCGGTTGCCTCAGCGCTATCCGCAATACCGCTTACCAGCCAGGCATCGGGTTTTGCGCTAATCGAGCAAAGCGCCAGCGGCTTGGGTAATTCATACGCCGGCTCCGCGGCAGCGGCAGAAGATGCCAGCACGGTCTACTTCAACCCGGCCGGCATGAGTCTTCTTCCGGGAGGCAAGCAATTTTCCATTGTTGGCCACTACATCATGCCGTCAGCGAAATTCAATAACGGCTCATCGGTAAATGCGAGCTTTGTCCCGACAGGTAATTTTGGTGGCGATCCCGGTGTCAGCGCCTTTGTGCCCAATGCCTATTTCACCATGGACCTCGGACCCAAATGGAATCTTGGCATCGGCCTCGGCGCTCCTTTCGGGCTGAGCACAAAATATGACAGCGCTTGGGGCGGGCGCTTTCAGGCCATCGAGTCCAAAATCGAAACCGTGAATATCAACCCGGCGGTTTCGTACAAGGTTAACGAAACGGTCTCTCTTGGATTTGGCGTCAATTACCAGAAAATAGACGCCACATTGACGAGTAACGCCAACTACGGCGCCGCAACATTTAGCGGTGCTGTTGCAGCCGGCGCTACCCAAGGGGCAGCCGCCACGGCCGCAAACGCGGTGACCCAGAAAGAAGGCCTGACCACGCTTAAGGGCTCTGACAGTGCATGGGGCTGGAACGTTGGCGCGATGTTCAAGCTGACTCCACAAACCCGCCTGGGCCTAGCCTACCGTTCAGCCATCAAATATACCGCCACCGGAACCGTGCAATTCGACAACCGGCCGGCAGCGCTGGCAGCCGCAATACCCAATGGCAACATCAAGCTCGAACTCAAAGTACCGGATAACGCGTCTGTGGCGCTGAGCCACAATATCAACGACCGCTGGCAAATCCTCACCGACGCCACCTGGACGGGGTGGAGTTCGCTGCAAAAATTCGAGGTCACGCGGACGGACAATATACCGGCCAGTGGCGCCACCCTCAACAACATCCCCTACAACTGGAAGGACACCTGGCGCGTGGGCGTCGGCGCCAACCACAAGATGAGCGACAGCTGGCTGCTGAAAATGGGTGTTGCCTACGACCAGACGCCGACCAACAACATCGACCGCGGTCCGCGCCTGCCTGACGGCGATCGCACCTGGTTGTCTTTGGGCGCCAAGTATTCGATGTCAAAAGCAAGCGTAATCGATTTCGGCTACGCCCACCTGTTTGTCGCCAATGTTCCCATCAATCAGAATGCAGGTGGAAACTTGTCCAATAGTACAGCTGCCTATGGACTCATCAACGGCAGCTACAGCGGCAGCGTCGACATCCTCAGTGCGTCCTGGACTTATTCTTTCTGACGCGCCAGGGCTAGCACCATAAAAAACGCGCCCCATGGTTGGGGCGCGTTTTTTATTGGGGCGTGGGGAAATCTACTCGTAGCGTACGTCCATGATTTCGTAGGATCGCACCCCGGCCGGGGCCTGCACCTCGGCCATGTCACCGGCGTACTTGCCAATCAGCGCGCGGGAAATAGGTGAACCGATGGAAATCTTGCCCTTCTTGATGTCCGCTTCGTCGTCACCGACGATCTGGTAGGTCACCTTGTCACCCGACGCAGTTTCGGTCAGGTCGACAGTCGCGCCGAACACACAGCGGCCTTCGGCATCCAAGAGCTTGGGATCGATGACCTGGGCGTTGGAGAGCTTGCCCTCCAGTTCGGCGATGCGGCCCTCGATAAAGCCCTGCCGCTCCTTGGCCGCGTCGTAATCGGCGTTTTCCGACAAATCGCCGTGGGCGCGAGCCTCGGCGATCGCCGTTATCACGCTCGGGCGTTCGACCGTTTTAAGACGATGCAATTCGGTGCGCATCAATTCAGCGCCATACACGGTAAGGGGAAACTTGGTCATGATGTTCTTCCAAAAAAGAACCCCCCGGAACAGTCCGGGGGGCGTCTGCAGCAGGTAACGCTTGGCCCCCAGTTAAGCAGCCTTGAGCCGCTTATGCAAGTCCTGCAGGGCGTAGGGTTTGAGTGCGCCAATGTGACGGATGCCGGCGACCGCAGCGCGCGCGCCCGCCATGGTGGTGTAATAGGTCACTCTTTGCTGTACTGCGGTGGTGCGGATGGAGCGCGAATCGGCGATGGCGCTGCGTTTTTCCTCCACTGTGTTGACGATCAACACCACCTCGCCGTTCTTGATCATGTCGACCACGTGCGGCCGGCCTTCGGCCACCTTGTTGACTAGCAACGACTTGAAGCCGTGCGCCGCCAGCACCGCGGCGGTGCCGCGCGTCGCCACCAGCGAAAACCCAAGTGCCACGAGGTCGCGCGCCACCTCCACCGCAGCGAGCTTGTCGCCATCGCGCACGCTGATGAACACCTTGCCCGACTTGGGAAGTTTTACCCCGGCGGCCAGCTGCGACTTGACGAAGGCCTCGCCAAAAGTGTCGCCCACCCCCATCACCTCGCCGGTGGATTTCATTTCCGGTCCGAGGATGGTATCCACACCGGGGAACTTGATGAACGGGAACACCGCCTCCTTCACCGAAAAATACGGTGGCAACACTTCATGGGTAACCCGTTGCGCGGCAAGCGTGCGCCCGACCATGCAGCGCGCCGCAACCTTGGCCAGCGCAACGCCCGTGGCCTTGGAGACAAAGGGCACGGTGCGCGAAGCACGCGGATTGACTTCCAGCACATAGACCGTGTCGCCCTGGATGGCGAATTGCACGTTCATCAGGCCGTTGACCTTGAGCCCCTGGGCCAGCGCCACGGTCTGGCGCTTGAGTTCGCGCTCAAGGAAACCCGACAACGAATACGCCGGCAGCGAACAAGCCGAATCGCCGGAATGCACGCCGGCCTGCTCGATGTGCTCCATGATCGCGCCGATTACCACGTCGGTGCCGTCGGCGACCGCATCCACGTCGATTTCGATCGCATCGTTGAGAAAGCGATCAAGCAGCACCGGACTGTCATTGGACACCTTGACCGCCTCGCGCATGTAGCGCTCCAAGTCCTTTTGCTCGTGCACGATTTCCATCGCGCGGCCGCCCAGCACATAGGAAGGCCGCACCACCAGCGGGTAACCGATTTCATCGGCCAGGCGCAGGGCGTCGACCTCGGTGCGCGCGGTGCGGTTGGGCGGTTGTTTCAGGCCGATTTCCTGCAGCAGTTTCTGGAAGCGCTCGCGATCCTCCGCGGCGTCAATCATGTCCGGGCTGGTCCCGATGATGGGCACGCCGCAGGCCTCGAGCGAGCGCGCCAGCTTCAGGGGCGTCTGGCCGCCGTATTGCACGATCACCCCAGCGGGTTTTTCCTTGTCGACGATTTCGAGCACATCCTCCAGGGTCAGCGGCTCAAAATACAGCCGGTCGGAAGTGTCGTAATCGGTCGACACGGTTTCCGGATTGCAATTGACCATGATGGTCTCGAACCCGTCCTCGCGCAGCGCCAGGGCCGCGTGCACGCAGCAGTAATCGAACTCGATGCCCTGCCCGATGCGGTTGGGGCCGCCACCAAGGATCATGATTTTTTTCCGATCCGTGGGCGCCGCCTCGCATTCCTCCTCGTAGGTGGAATACATGTAGGCGGTGCGAGTGGCAAATTCCGCGGCACAGGTGTCCACGCGCTTGTACACAGGGCGCACGCCGAACTGCCAGCGCAGTGCGCGCACATCCTGCTCTTTCGCCCGAAGCAGGAATCCCAGGCGCCGGTCGGAAAAACCCTTGCGCTTGAGCATGCGCATCTGCGCGGCGTCGAGCGCCGCGAGTTGCATGTCGTCAAGTTGCATTTCGGTGTCGACGATGTCCTTGATCTGTGCCAGGAACCAGCGGTCGATATGCGTCAACTGGTGCACTTCCTCCAGTGAAAAACCGTTCTCAAAGGCGTCGCCCACATACCAGATGCGCTCCGGACCCGGCTCGCCCAGCTCCTTTTCAATCGTCTGGCGGTCGGTGGTCTTCTGGTTAAGGCCGTCGGCACCGACCTCAAGGCCGCGCAACGCCTTCTGGAACGATTCCTGGAAGGTGCGGCCTATGGCCATCACCTCCCCCACCGATTTCATTTGCGTGGTCAGCCGGTCATTGGCCTGGGGAAACTTCTCGAAGGCAAAGCGCGGCACCTTGGTCACAACATAATCAATGCTCGGTTCAAACGACGCCGGTGTCGCTCCGCCGGTGATTTCATTGATCAGTTCATCCAGGGTGTAGCCCACCGCCAGCTTGGCCGCCACCTTGGCGATGGGGAAACCGGTCGCCTTGGAGGCGAGGGCCGAGGAGCGCGACACGCGCGGATTCATCTCAATCACAATCATGCGGCCGTCGTCGGGGTTGATGGCGAACTGCACGTTCGAGCCGCCGGTATCCACGCCGATCTCGCGCAACACTGCGATCGAGGCATTGCGCATGATCTGGTATTCCTTGTCGGTCAGCGTCTGCGCCGGTGCCACCGTGATCGAATCGCCGGTGTGCACGCCCATCGGATCGAGGTTCTCGATACAACAGATGATGATGCAGTTGTCGCGGCTGTCGCGTACCACCTCCATCTCGAACTCTTTCCAGCCGATCAGCGACTCTTCGATCAGCAGCTCCCTCGTCGGCGAAGCCTCGAGGCCGCGTTCGCAAATGCTGACAAATTCCTCGCGGTTATACGCAATACCGCCGCCAGAACCACCCATGGTGAAGGACGGCCGGATCACCGCCGGGTAGCCCAGTGCCGCCTGCACCTGGAAAGCTTCTTCCATCGAGTGCGCCAGCGCCGAACGCGCCGAGGCCAGCCCGATGCGGGTCATCGCCTGCTTGAATTTGTCGCGATCCTCGGCCATATCTATGGCCTCGCGGTTGGCCCCTATCATTTCCACGCCGTACTTCGCCAGCACACCGTGCTTGGCCAGGTCGAGCGCGCAGTTGAGCGCGGTCTGCCCGCCCATGGTCGGCAGCAAGGCCTCGGGCCGCTCCAGCGCGATGATGGATTCGACCATTTGCCAGGTGATCGGCTCAATGTAGGTGACGTCGGCCGTCTCCGGGTCGGTCATGATGGTCGCCGGATTGGAATTGACCAGGATGATGCGGTAACCCTCGGCCTTGAGCGCCTTGCAGGCCTGCGCGCCGGAGTAATCGAACTCGCAAGCCTGGCCGATGACAATGGGGCCGGCGCCGATGACCAGGATGGTCTTGATGTCGGTGCGCTTAGGCATGGGCGCGCTCCTCCATCAACCTGGCGAAGCGGTCGAACAAGTACGACACATCATGCGGGCCGGGGCTCGCCTCCGGGTGGCCCTGGAAGCAAAACGCCGGCTTGTCGGTGCGCGCCAGGCCTTGCAGCGAGCCGTCGAACAGCGACTTGTGGGTGACGCGCAGCGTGTCGGGCAGGCTGGCCGGGTCAACGGCAAAGCCGTGATTCTGGCTGGTAATCACCACCCGCCCCGAATCGAGGTCCTTTACCGGATGGTTGGCGCCGTGATGGCCGAATTTCATCTTGATGGTCTTCGCACCCGAGGCGAGGCCCATCAACTGGTGGCCCAGGCAAATGCCAAACACCGGCAGTCCCGCGGCGATGATCTCGCGTATCGCCTCAATGGCGTAATCGCAGGGTTCCGGATCGCCCGGACCATTGGACAGGAACACGCCGTCGGGCTTGAGTTTGAGCAGCTCCCTGGCGCCGGTCTGCGCCGGCAACACCGTGACGCGGCAACCGCGATCGGCCAGCATGCGCAAAATATTGCGCTTCACTCCGTAATCGTAGGCTGCGACGTGAAAGCGCTCCGTGCCCGGCTTGGCGTAACCCTTGCCCAGGTGCCAGCTACCCTCGGCCCACTCGTAGGGCCTGGGCGTGGACACCACTTTCGCCAGGTCCATGCCGGCAAGGCCGGAGAACTCGCTCGCCCGGCGCAAGGCCGCCGCCTCGTCGATTTTTCCTGCCCCCGCCATGAGGCACCCGCCCTGGGCGCCCTTTTCCCGCAGGATGCGCGTGAGTTTGCGCGTATCAATGCCGGCAATGGCGACGACACGGTTGGCGACAAGGTACTCGGACAGGCCTTGTTGGCTGCGCCAGCTCGACACCATCAACGGCAGGTCGCGAACGACCAGGCCGGCGACATCGATGCGACCCGATTCGGCGTCTTCGCTGTTGACGCCGGTATTGCCGATATGCGGGTAGGTCAGGGTGACAATCTGGCGGCAGTAGGACGGATCAGTGAGGATTTCCTGGTAGCCCGTCATGGCGGTGTTGAACACCACCTCGCCCTCTGCGGCACCCTCGGCACCAATGCCATCGCCGCGAAAAATGGTGCCATCTGCAAGTGCAAGGATGGCAGGCGGCTTGGCGACAATCACTTCAAGGTGCTCCAGGGTACGCAGCTGAACAGGCGGTTCGGTCGACCCGCTTGGTCCCGCTCAACAAAGCGTTCGGATTATACCGTGGATGGACCAGCCACCCAAAATCCGCAGGCCGATACACGACCGGACGTGTCACCCTTAACGCAAGCCAAGCACGTCCTGCATGTCATACAGGCCCGAAGCCTTGTTGTTGAGGAACAGTGCCGCGCGCAACGCGCCTATGGCATAAGTGGCGCGGCTTTGCGAACGCACCGTGACCTCGACACGCTCGCCGGTGCCGGCAAACACCACGGTGTGGTCACCGACGATGTCACCACCGCGCAGGCTGTGAAACGCAATGGCCTTTTTGTCGCGCTCGCCGGTGATGCCTTCGCGCCCGTACACGGCACAGTCTTTGAGCTTGCGACCCAGCGCGCCTGCCACCACTTCGCCGAGGCGGATGGCCGTGCCCGAAGGCGCATCGACCTTGTGGCGGTGATGGGCTTCGATGATTTCCACATCAAAGTCATTGCCGAGGATTTGCGCCGCGACCTCGGCCAGCCTGAACACGGCATTCACGCCGATTGCCATGTTTGGCGCAAACACGATGGGGATTTTTTTCGCCGCAACGGCGATGCGCGCCTTTCCAGCCTCATCAAAGCCGGTGGTGCCTATGACCATTTTCACCCCCGCCTTCACACAGGCATCCAGGTGCAGCAGCGTTCCCTCGGGCCGGGTGAAATCGATGAGGCAGTCTGCACTGTTGAGCACGCCAAGATCCGATGTCACGCGCACGCCGGTGGCCTTGCCAAGCAATGCGCCTGCATCCTGGCCCAAAGTTGCGCTGCCCTGGATGTCCAGGGCCGCCGCGAGCCTGGTGTCGCCCGAGTTAAGCACCGCGTCGATCAGGGTGACGCCCATGCGTCCGCCGGCACCGGCGATTGCGATATTCATACTCATTTGGGTGCGGCCTCTCTTGTCTCCGGTGTGGACTGTGGGATAACCGGCGTCACAACGACGCCCGACGGGTCCGGCACAGCCTGCGGTCTGGCCTCCACCGCGGGTACTGACGGTGCCGGCACCACGTCACCCTGTATGCGCAACAACCTGTCGTTTTCGAAAAACACCGACAGATTGCGCTGCTCGAAGCCCTTGTTGAATTCAAGCTGGCGCTGAAATATATACTCCCAGCGGTTGGAATGGAACATGTCCACCAGCAGCGGCGAGCCCATTACGAACTTCACCTGGTCGCGCGTCATGCCGGGGCGCAGTTGCGAGAGCATTTCCTGGTTGACGTAATTGCCCTGCTGGATCTCCATGCGGTAGGGCTTGATGAATGAAGGCATTGGAACATCCGGAATGCCCAGGGACGAACAGCCGGCGAGCAGGCCCAGCGCGACGGGCGCGAGGGAGGGCAAAAACAGGTTGCGGCTGAATTTCACTGGATCACCGGTGCAAGACTTGCATTTTCAATGCGTGCAAATGCTTATATGATAGCCCAAACCCCCTCATTTTTCGGATAGCAAACTGATGAGCAACGCTCAGGACCTCAAAACCATAGGACTTAAAGTCACCGCCCCGCGGCTGAAAATTCTCGACTTGTTCGAGAAAAGCGCGGTACGGCATCTCTCCGCCGAGGATGTTTACCGGTTGCTGATCGGCGAGGGCCTGGACATCGGCCTTGCCACCGTCTATCGCGTCCTGACCCAGTTTGAGCAGGCCGGCCTGCTGCAACGCCATCATTTCGAATCGGGCAAAGCGGTGTTCGAACTCAGCGCCGAGAGCCATCACGACCACCTGGTGTGCATACAGTGCGGCCGGGTTGAGGAGTTCTACGACGCGGAAATTGAAAAACGCCAGAACAAGGTGGCGAAGGAACGCGGCTTCGCCGTGCGCGAACACGCCCTATACCTTTACGCCGAGTGCATCAAGGCCGACTGCCCGAACAAATCCGGCGACTAAACCGCCGGCACCACCGCGCCGCGATTGCGATCCGCAGTCGCCGTAACATCACCCGGAAAAGCCCTGATGGAAGCATTTTTGGTATCAACGCTGGTCGTCGCCGTTGGCGAGATCGGCGATAAAACACAGTTGCTCGCCCTGCTGCTGGCCGCGCGCTTTCGCAAACCGGTGCCTATCATCCTTGGCATCCTCGTAGCCACCCTTGCCAACCACACCGTCGCCGGCCTGCTCGGCGCCTGGGTCAGTGCCAACCTCGCGCCCGAGACACTGCGCTGGGGCCTCGGCCTGTCATTCCTCGCCATCGCCGCCTGGGCGCTCAAACCCGACAAGATTGACGAAGCACCCAGCAACCTCGGCCGCTACGGTGTGTTCCTGGTCACCTTTGTCGCCTTTTTCCTTGCTGAAATCGGCGACAAGACTCAGCTCGCCACCGTGGCCCTTGCCGCCAAGTACCAGATGCTGCCCGCGGTGGTCGCCGGCACCACGCTGGGCATGATGATCGCCGATGTGCCAGCAGTGTTCATCGCCCAGGCCGCTTCGCCCAAAATACCGTTCAAGGCGGTGCGCTACATCGCCGCCGCGCTGTTCGCGGCGCTGGGCATCGCCGCCTTGGCCGGGTTCGGGCTCGGGCTCGGCTGACAAGGAACGCAAACGGTATGCTTCGTACATTGGATATTGGCGCAACCCCGCATGGAGGCGCCGCCTTGAGCAACCCGGTCACGACACTGCAACAATTGCAAGCTTGGCTGACATGCCCACTCTGAAAGACAGCCGGATGGATTTGATCCTGTGGCGCCACGCCGAAGCCGAGGAAGGTTCGGACGACATGAAACGCGCCCTTACCAAACGCGGTGAAAAGCAGGCGCGGCTGATGGCGGCCTGGCTGGACGCACGCCTGCCGGCACGCTGTGAAGTGCTGGTCAGCCCGGCGGTGCGCACACAGCAGACCGCTGCCGCCCTCGACAAGCCGTTCAAGACGGTGCGCAAGATCGCCCCCGACGCCACCCTCCCCGACCTTATCGCCGCCACCGGCTGGCCGGACAAGCGTGGTGCCGTGCTGGTAGTCGGCCACCAACCCGTACTCGGACAGATGGCCGCCCTGCTGCTCTCGGGCAGCGAGGGTGACTGGAGCATGAAAAAAGGCGCGGTATGGTGGTTCTCAAACCGCGTGCGTGAAGGCGAGACCCAGACGGTGCTGCGCGCCTCGATGGCGCCCGACCTGCTCTAGCGGCTTTTAAGCCGTCTCCGCCCGGGAAATCTTTCCCGGCCTGCGGCCCGTGCGGTCACCCGGCCGCGCGCAGCTTTTCTTCCGACCACTCCTTGATTTCCAGGCGCAAGCCGACACCGCGCCACTCGTCCATTTCCGCTTCCAGGGCAGCGGCGGTAAGCGGATGCTCGTCCAGCCAGCCCTGCGGCAG
>Ga0194061_1000066_pt1 | contig 55576 bp, 49 predicted proteins | sample SepL2221m_MetaG_FD_163423 | JGI IMG/M metagenome (GOLD analysis project Ga0194061, IMG submission 163423) | Anoxic zone freshwater microbial communities from boreal shield lake in IISD Experimental Lakes Area, Ontario, Canada - Sep2016-L224-21m | ecosystem: Environmental > Aquatic > Freshwater >... | reverse complement strand
GCACACCCCCCTCCATGCACCTCACCCCCCAGGAGAAAGACAAGCTGCTGGTCGTCACCGCCGCCCTGCTGGCGGAACGGCGGCTGAAGCGGGGCCTAAAGCTCAACCACCCGGAAGCCGTGGCCTGGGTCAGTTTTCAGATCCTCGAAGGGGCCCGCGACGGCCGGTCCGTGGCCGAGCTGATGCGAGATGGCAGCACCTGGCTCAAGCGCGATCAGGTGATGGAGGGGGTGCCGGAGCTGGTTGGCGAGGTGCAGATGGAGGCCACCTTCCCCGATGGCACCAAGCTCGTCACCCTCCACGACCCCATTAGGTAACAGCCGATGTCCCCCCTGATCCCTGGCGAACTGATCCCCGAGCCCGGTGAGCTGGAGCTCAACGCCGGCCGGCCCGTCACCACCTTGCCCGTGTCCAACACCGGCGATCGGCCCGTGCAGGTGGGCTCCCACTTCCACTTCCACGAGGCCAACGGCGCCCTGGTGTTCGATCGCGATGCCGCCCGCGGCCTGCGGCTCGACATCCCCGCCGGCAACGCCGTGCGCTTCGAACCGGGCGACCAGCGCGACGTGCACCTGGTGCCCTTTGCCGGCGAGCGCCGCGTCTTCGGCTTCAACGGCCTGATCAACGGCCCCCTCGATTAGGCCCCGCCACCCCTCCTCCCATGCCCTACCGGATCTCCCGCCGCGCCTACGCCGAGACCTACGGCCCCACCACCGGCGATCGCCTGCGCCTCGCCGACACCGAGCTGATTCTGGAGGTGGAGAAGGATTTCACCACCTACGGCGACGAGGTGAAATTCGGCGGCGGCAAGGTGATCCGCGATGGCATGGGCCAGGCCCAGACCACCCGCGCCGCCGGTGCGGTGGACACCGTGATCACCAATGCCCTGATCCTCGATTGGTGGGGGATCGTCAAGGCCGACATCGGCCTGCGCGACGGCCGCATCGTGGCGATCGGCAAGGCCGGCAACCCCGACATCCAGAGCGGTGTGAACATCATCGTGGGCCCGGGCACCGAGGCCATTGCCGGCGAGGGTCACATCGTGACCGCCGGCGCCATCGACACCCACATCCACTTCATCTGCCCCCAGCAGGTGGAAACGGCCCTCTCCAGTGGCGTCACCACCCTGCTGGGCGGCGGCACCGGCCCGGCCACGGGCTCCAACGCCACCACCTGCACCCCCGGTGCCTTCCACATGGCCCGCATGCTGCAGGCAGCAGAAGGCCTGCCCGTGAACCTGGGCTTCTTCGGCAAGGGCAACGCCAGCACCCCCGAAGCGCTCGAAGAGCAGATCCGCGCCGGTGCCGTCACCCTCAAGCTCCACGAAGACTGGGGCACCACCCCCGCTGCCATCGACTGCTGCCTATCCGTGGCCGATCGCTTCGACATCCAGGTGGCGATCCACTCCGACACCCTCAACGAAGCCGGCTTCGTTGAAGACACGATCCGCGCCATCGGCGGCCGCACCATCCACACCTTCCACACCGAAGGGGCCGGCGGCGGCCACGCCCCCGACATCATCCGCATCTGCGGCGAGCCCAACGTGCTGCCCAGCTCCACCAACCCCACGCGCCCCTACACGCGCAACACCCTGGAGGAGCACCTCGACATGCTGATGGTGTGCCACCACCTGGATCCCTCGATCCCCGAAGACGTGGCCTTCGCCGAATCGCGCATCCGCCGTGAAACGATCGCCGCCGAAGACATCCTCCACGACATCGGCGCCTTCTCGATCATCGCCAGCGATTCCCAGGCCATGGGCCGCGTGGGCGAAGTGATCACCCGCACCTTCCAGACGGCCCACAAGATGAAGGTGCAGCGGGGATCGCTGCCAGGCGACTCGAGCCGCAACGACAACACCCGCATCAAGCGCTACATCGCCAAGGTCACGATCAACCCGGCGATCGTGCATGGCATCGACAGCCAGGTGGGGTCAGTGGAGGTGGGCAAGCTGGCGGATCTGGTGCTGTGGAAGCCGGGCTTCTTCGGGGTCAAGCCGGAACTGGTGATCAAGGGGGGCTCGATCGTCTGGGCCCAGATGGGCGATGCCAACGCCTCGATTCCCACCCCGGGTCCTGTGCACGGCCGGCCCATGTTCGCCGCCTTCGGCAAGGCCCTGGCCCCCAGCTGCCTCACCTTCCTCTCCCAAGCCGCCCTCGATGCCGATGTGCCCCGCAAACTCGGCCTGGAGCGGCCCTGCGTGCCGGTGGTGAACACCCGCGGCATCGGCAAGGCCGACATGCGCAACAACAGCGCCCTGCCCAAGGTGGAGGTGGACCCGCAGACCTACGAGGTGTTTGCCGACGGCGAGCTGCTCACCTGTGAGCCGGCGGAGGTGCTGCCGATGGCCCAGCGCTACTTCCTGCTGTAACCGCGCTGCTGCTGGACCTACACCAGCTTCGGCAGCGGCTCGATGAGCCCATCGAAGCCCGGCTGGTTGGTCAGATCCAGCACCAGCAGCTCCTGGGGCACGAAAGTCTCCTCGGCCAGCAGGAACAGGCAGAGCCCTCCGGAGCTCAGATCGAGGATGGTGGCCGACCGCCAGGGATCGTTGGACTCCTGGCCACCGGGCGCCGACCGCACGGCGATGGGGCGGCTGATCTCCACCGGGTTACGGAAGTGGGTCCGGCGGTTGTCGTTGTCCGCTGCGTCATCCCCGCCGTCGAGGAGAGTCCCGGTCACCAAACCAAGTTACCGGAAGGGTTCCCCCTGCTCCGGCGTGATCAACTCGCTCCCCGGAAGGGACATGGCACCGCTTGAAGGGGCGGGCCACGGGAGCCCACCTGTCTCAACGAAAGTAAGCGGGTCTCAGTCCGTACGCCAGTCCACCAGGCAACATCTCATCTGCCTTTCGGGGCTTGACAGCCGTGGGTGCGGTGCTCGCGTTTCGTATCAACGATCACCGGAGTTGCCCCCACCGCTGTTCATGATCACGACCTGAGCCCGGCACCCATGTTCACGGATTACAGACCCAAGAAGGGCTACGACGAGTACTTCAGCGCCCGCTCCCAGCCACGCACGGCACTCCAGCCCCTGCTCTCCTCCCTCGGCCAGCTGGGCCTGGATCAACTCAACACCAGCCATGCCGCGGCCGGCATCCTGCTCAAGCGCCTCGGGGCCACCTTCCGCCTCAACGACTCCGGCAAGCAGGGCAGTGAACGGATCCTCCCCTTCGATCCCCTGCCCCGCCTGATCCTCACGGGCGACTGGCAGCTGCTGGAACGGGGCCTGATTCAGCGCCTGGAAGCGATCGACCTGTTTCTGGCCGACGTCTACGGCCCCCAGAAGATCCTCCATGACGGTGTGGTGCCCCGCGAAGACCTGGAAACGTCCCAGGGCTGGCGCCCCCAGATGAATGGCTTCCAGCCGCCCCTGGGGCGCTGGTGCCACATCTCCGGCCTGGATCTGATCCGCGACGGCTCCGGCACCTGGCGGGTGCTCGAAGACAACCTCCGCTGCCCCTCGGGCGTGGCCTACTTCCTGGAGAACCGGCGCGTGATGAAGCGCATGTTCCCCAGCCTGTTCGCCGGCCGGGCCGTGCAGCCCATCGACGACTACCCCTCCCACCTGCTCCAGACCCTGCGAGAGCTGGCCCCCTGGACCGACTCCCCCAAGGTGGTGCTGCTCACCCCCGGCGTGTTCAACAGCGCCTACTTCGAGCACAGCTACCTGGCCCAGCAGATGGGCATCCAGCTGGTGGAGGGCCGTGATCTGGTCTGCGAAAGCAACCGGGTCTGGATGCGCAGCACCGCTGGTCTCGAACCGGTGGATGTGATCTACCGCCGCATCGACGACGATTTCCTCGACCCGGCCGTGTTCCGCAGCGATTCGATGCTGGGGGTGCGGGGGCTGATGGAGGCCTACCGGGCCGGGCGTGTCGCCATCGCCAATGCCCCCGGCACCGGCGTCGCCGACGACAAGCTCATCTACGCCTATATGCCGGAGATCATCCGCTACTACCTGGGCGAAGAGCCGATCATCGAGAACGTGCCCACCTACATCTGCTCCCGTGACGACGACCGCGCCTATGTGCTCGCCCACCTGAAGGAGCTGGTGGTCAAGTCGGTGGCGGAAGCCGGGGGCTACGGCATGCTGATCGGCCCCCACGCCGGCGCCGAGGAGATCCTGGAGTTCGCCGCAAAGATCGAAAAGGATCCGCGCAACTTCATCGCCCAGCCCACCCTGGAGCTCTCCACCGTGCCGTCGCTGAGCGAAGGGGAGCTGTATCCCTGCCACGTCGACCTGCGGCCCTACGTGCTGCGGGGCAAAGGGGCCTGGGTGAGCCCCGGCGGCCTCACCCGCGTCGCCCTGCGCCGGGACTCCCTGGTGGTCAACTCCTCCCAGGGCGGCGGCTGCAAGGACACCTGGATCGTCGACGAGGCCCCATGCTGAGCCGTGTCGCCGAGTCCCTTTACTGGATCAACCGCAACGTCGAACGGGCGGAGAACATCTCCCGCTTCGTGGAGGTCAGCGAGGCCATGGCCCTCGACTGCCCCCCCGGCAGCGGCGAACCCTGGCTGCCCCTGATCGACGCCAGCGGCGACCGCGAACTGTTTGACAAGCTCTACCCCAACGGCCGGCCCGAGGACGTGGTGCGCTTCCTGGTGCGGGAGGAGGCCAACCCCAGCAGCATCTTCAACTGCATCGCCGTCGCCCGGGAAAATGCCCGCCAGATCAGGGAGGTGATCACCACCGAGATGTGGGAGCAGATCAACGACCTCTACTGGACCCTGCAGGAGAGCGTCACCTTCTGGCAGCAGCCAGCCCAGGAGCAACTGCGGGAAATCCGCCGCGCCTGCCAGCTGTTCTATGGCATCACCGATGCCACCCTCAGCCGGGATCTTTCCTGGCATTTCAGCCGCCTGGGCCGGCTGATGGAGCGGGCCGACAAAACCAGTCGCATCCTCGATGTGAAGTACTTCCTGCTGCTGCCCAGCCCCGAGGAGGTGGGCGGGGTGCTCGATGAGCTGCAGTGGATCTCCCTGCTGCGCACCACCGGGGCCTACCAGATGTTCCGCCAATCCCAACAACAGGGCATCACCCCCAAGGCGGTGGCGGCATTCCTGCTGCTGGATCCCATCTTTCCCCGGTCGGTGCGCTATTGCCTCGAAGGCATCAACCGCGCCCTGGGGGTGATTCGCGGCACCCCCGTGCCGGGGGCCCCCGATGACCTGGAGTGCCTGAGCGGCCTGATGCTCGCCTCCTGGAGCTTCGTGCGAATCGATGAACTGATGGCCCAGGGGCTGCACGAGGCCATCGATCATTTCCAGAGTGACCTCAACCGGCTGCACGCCAGGATCGAAGACCGCTACTTCGTCATGCCCACCCCCTCCTCCAGTCCCAAGGAACCGGCATGCGCGCCCGACTGACCCACACGTTCAGCTATCGCTACAGCGCGCCGGTACAGCTGGGACCCCATCGGATCTGCCTCAAGCCCCGGGGCCACGGATTCCAACGGCTGGTGAGCTACGAACTCCGCTTCTCGCCGGAGCCGAACCGCTGGTGGCCCCTGGTGGCCGCCAGCGGGGATGAGATCCAGCGGGCCTCGTTCCTCGGCAGCACCGACAGCTTCGATGTGCAGGCCATCAGCGAAGTGGAGACCTACCTACCGCCACCCCTGGAGATCTGCCTGGAGCAGAACGGCCTCGATCTGCCCTATCCCGTGGGCCAACTCAACAGTGATCTCAAGGGGAGCCTGGAGGGCTGGTTGCCCAATGGCCAGCACGATCCGGCTGCGGTGGAACTGGCCCAGGAGGCCCTGATGGGCAGCGACCAGCGGGCCCTGATGTTCCTGAACCAGCTGGTGGAAATGATCCAGGATCGGGTCAAGTACACCCAGCGCCACGTCGGCCCCGCCTGGCCCGCCGGCCGCACCCTCAAGGAGCGGGTGGGCTCCTGCCGTGACCTGGCCATGCTGATGGTGGAGTCCTGCCGCTGCGTGGGCCTGCCGGCCCGCTTCGTCAGCGGCTACCACCTGGTGGAGCCACCCCCCAAGCGCTACGACCTCCATGCCTGGGCCGAGGTCTACCTGCCGGGGGCTGGCTGGCGAGGCTTTGACCCCAGTGGCATGGGGGCCATCGATGATCGCTACATCCCCCTGGCCACCTCCTCCAAACCGGGGCTGACCGCGGCGGTGAGCGGCAGCTACTCCGGGCCCTCGGAAGTCAAGAGCAAGCTGAAATGGTCGATCTCCGCCGAGGTGCTGGAGGAAACCCATGCGCCTGGGGGGGCCGAACCTAGCCTCAACCCATGAGCGTTGCCGGCAACAGGATCCAGTCCAACCTGGCGGAAGAGGTCAACCAGCGGTTGATCTCGATCATGGCCGTGGTGGGCCTGCTGGGGAGCACCCTGATCGGGGCCACCAGCGGCGCCCTGGCGCTCTTGCAGGCCAACCGCACGATCGTCCGCCAAACCGACCAGATCGCCGCCACCGTCAGCACCCTGCTGCAATCGGAAGCCAACCGTGAGCAGCAGCAGACGATGCTGCAGATCTATCGCGCCCAGCCACTCAGCAACCAGAGCGACACGATCACCTCGGTCCTGGTGTTCGACAGCGCCGGCAAGGTGCGGCTCAGTTCGCGGCCCTCGTTGTTGGGCCGTTCGGTGGCCCAGGTGCTGAGAAGCCCGGAGCTCGATGCAACCCTCGACCCCGCCGTCCTGCGCTGCTTCCTCGATCCCCAACTGGGCTGCCCGGACTCCAAGCGCAGCTTCCACTTCCCCTGGGAGTCCACCCAAACGGAACTGCGTCCTCTGCGCCTGTTCAGCTTCGATGCGGTGCCAAGGGAAAAGCGCTATCTGGTGGCGGTCACCTTTGGATCGGAGGCCACCAACCTGCTGGTGATCCAGCAGATGTTGCTGGTGTTCAGCCTCAGCATGCTGATCCTCGGCGGCCTGCTCACCGCGCTGACGGTGACCCTGAAAAAGAACCTGCTGCCGGGATTGCAGAGGGTGGCCGAAACCGATGCGCTCACCAACCTGGCCAACCGCCGCACCTTCATGGACATCACCCAGAAGATGCTGAAGCGCGGCCACGACGAAGGCCTGCCCCACGTGCTTTGTGTGGTGGACATCGACTTCTTCAAGCGCATCAACGACACCTACGGCCACGTCTGTGGCGATGAGGTGCTCAAGAACGTGGCCCAGGAGCTCAGGGCGGCCCTGCGGGAACGGGATCTGGTGGCCCGCCTCGGCGGCGAGGAGTTCGGCCTCGTGCTGCAGAGCAGCAGCGCCATGGCGGAGGCGGTCCTTGAACGGGTGCGTCAGCGGGTCGAAGCCTCCGCCACCGCCTGGGATGGTGAATCGATCGTTGTGACCATCAGCCTCGGGGTGGCGGGCACCGAAAAGCTGGGTCAAGACCTTGACTACCTCTACGCCGCGGCCGATGGGGCCCTCTACCGCGCCAAGGAAGAGGGGCGAAACCGGCTGCGCTGGGCCTCCGCCCCCAGCCAGAACCCCCTTTCCGATCGGCGGGAGATCAACATCGTTGAGCCCTCAGTCGGGCCCTCCAGCTCCCAGCCTTCCCCGACCCCCAACCGCTAATGCCCTGCGCCATCCCCGCCTGGCTCACTGCCGCCCTCCCCGTGGCCACGGAGGTGGACCGGCGCCTGGCCGCCGCCGGGGTGCACCTCACCCTCGGCGGCGAACCCACCTACGTGCCCGTCAACCCCGAGGGTGCCGAGTGGAGCGTGGCCGCCGATGGGCCCACCAAACTGCGCTACGCCCGGGCCCTGGGGCGGGAGCTGCAGCAGCGGGCCTGGCCCGGCAGCACCCTGATCTACTGCCCCGGCAAGCGCTACGACGGCGAAGTGAACCCCCGCTGGGCCCTGCGCCTGATCACCGGCCCGGGCGGCGAACCGATCGTGCGTTGGCCCCAGGACGGGGGGCCCGGCGACGGGAACGGCGGCATCCCGGAACGCAGGCCCCTGGGTGAGGCGGAGGCCCTGCCCTTCCTGGAGCGCATCGGTGCCGAGCTCGGCTGCGGCCTGCGGCCCCTGAGCCTGCGGGACACCCTCGACCCCCAGCGGCGGGTCTGGGCCGCACCGCTCTGCCACCACTACCCGGAGCTGGATCCGGAAGCCGCACCCGGCTGGCAAGGGGCCGAATGGCCCCTGGAGGAGCCGCTGCGGGAACTACTGCCCGCCGAGGGACCGGCGGGCCTTCGGCTACCCCTGCAACAGTTCCCCGAGGGGGTGCTGCGCCAGGTGCTCACCCTGGAGGTGCACCCGGAGGGCTGGAGCCTGTTTCTCCCCCCGGTGGCCCGGGAGCGGCTGGAGGAGCTGCTGCAACGGATCGCCACCGCCAGTGCGCCCTGGAGTCAGCCAGAGCTGAGCGGTGTGCTGCCCCACGACACCGTGGGCCACTGGCAGGTGCTTGGCCTCACCGCCGATCCGGGGGTGCTGGAGGTGAACCTGCCGGTGTGCGCCAACTGGCAGGCCTACGCCACCTGGATGCAGACCCTGGCGGAGGCGGGCGAAGTGGTGGGCCTGCGCTCCTGGAAGGAGGAGAACGGACAGGCCGTCGGCACCGGAGGCGGCAACCACCTGCTCTGGGGCGGCCCCGACCTGGACTCCAATCCCTTCTTCAGCCGGCCGGAGTGGCTGGTGGCCGTGCTGCGCTTCTGGCAACGCCATCCCTCCCTGGCCTACCTGTTCGGCGGCCCCTCGGTGGGGCCCTCCTCCCAGGCCCCCCGAACCGACGAGGGCAGCGCCTCCTGGCTCGATCTGGAGCTGGCCCACAGCAGCCTCGACCAGCTGCCCCCGGGGGATCAACGGGTACTGATCAGCGAAACCCTGCGCCACCTGCACGCCGACCGCAGCGGCAACACCCACCGCAGCGAGATCAGCCTCGACAAGTTCTGGAACCCCGCCTGGGCCGCCGGCTGCCAGGGACTGATCGAATTCCGGGCGATCGAAACCCTGCCCGAGGTCGAATGGATGGCCGCCATCGCCCTGCTCTGGAGCGCCCTGGCGGTGCACCTGTTGGAGCCCCGGCACCGCCCCATGGAGATGGACCCCTTCGGTGGGCGGCTCCACGATGAGCTGATCCTGCCCAGCGCCCTGCTGGCGGATCAGGAAGCGGTGCTGGCCAGCCTGGCAAACGACGGGCTCAGGCTCGATCCAAAGCCCTTCCGGGCCATCTGGGACCGGCAATGCCCCCTGCTGCTGAGCTGGCAGGAAGGGGAGGCCCGCCTGGAGCTGCGACGGGCACGGGAACCCTGGCCCCTACTCTGCGACACCCCGGTGGAGGGGGGCAGCACCAGCCGCTTCGTGGACAGCTCCCTGCGGCGCTTCGAGCTGATCGCCAACCCCGCCTTCCGGCTCAACCACTCCGTGGTGCTGAATGGCAGGCCGGTGCCCCTTGGCGAGGGGCCCGTGGCGGTGCGCTACCGCCAGGAACAGCTCTACCCATGCCTGCACCCGGCCATCGCCCCCCACGTGCCCCTGGAGCTGGCCGTTCTCGGCGCCGCGCCCGGTGGGGACCCCGCCGTGTGCGGCCACTGGAGCCTCTCGAGCGAAGCGGACGGGTTCATCAAACCCAGCGAGAACGGCACCCCGGATCAGGAGCTGGTGGCCTGGAACGCCCAGGCACCCTGGCGCGGCGGCCAGCCAAAGGCCGTCACCGTTGATCTGCGCCTTCCGCCCCTGCCCCGCTAATCCCCTCCGCCATGACCCGTGCCTCCGGCCGCATCCTGCTCACCGCCCTCGCCCTGCTGTGGGGTTCACCCCTGGCGGCCTTGGCCCAGCAGGCCAAACCTGCGAGCCCCAAGACCAAGGCGGGCGCCAAAAGTGCCGCGCCGGTGGCCCGCTACCAGATCGACGCCGACACAACGAACTCCCTGGGCATCCGCATGCCCTCCATGGGTGCCCTGATGGGCGGCGCCTCGGTGGGGTTGGAAACCACCACCACCCGCAGACTGGAGCTGCTGCTCACCTCCAGTCAGGTGCCCTCCATGACCCCACGGGCGGAGCACGTCATCCCCAGCGGCCTGCAGCTGGGCGCCTCCCTGCCGCTGGCGAGCGGCCTGCCCGGTCCTGCGGGAGGGGAGGACCGCCTGGCGATCGAGCCCAAGGGCAAGGGGCGCATCCTCAGTTTCTGGGGCTGCGGCGCCCAGGCGGGGCCGGGCCAGCCGGCGGTGCTGGAGTTCGCCAGCCTCGATGCCGACAAACTGAAGCAGACCCTGCGGGGCCTACGACCCACAGCTGCTGACCGCGAGGCCCCTGGCACCCGCGGCAACTGGCCCAGCGGCTCCGAAGCCCCCGCCATCCCCCTCACCGGCTCCCTGGTGGGCGACCACACGGTGACGGGCAACTACAGCCCGGACATCCGCTTCTCCCTTACCCCAAGCCAGGACTTCCTGGCCCCGCTCAACCTCAAAACCAGCCCGGAAGGCGGTGCCCTGCGGTTGAGTTGGAATGGCATTGACCACATCCTCGGCCTCGAGGCCGAGGTGGTCGGCAAAGGGGCCGGAAGCGACGACGTGGTGATCTGGACCTCCAGCACCAGCCGCGAGGGGCGCGGCAAGAGCCAGGGGGAGCTGCTGCCCCCGGACCGCACCTCCTGTGTGATGAGCGTCGAGGCCCGCAAGGCAATGGAACTGCCCATGGCCTCCCTCACCGCCTACGGCAAAGCCGTAACCCTGCGGGGCCCCGGCTGGCAGGTAGACCTGGAGAGGCGCTCCAGCGCATCGGTGCCACCCTTCGAGGGAATCGATGGCAAGGGGGCTGAACAACCCACCGCCCCCAAAGGGGGTGGCGGCTTCAACCCGTTCAAGCTGTTCTGAAGCCCTTCAGGGGGTGGGCTCCGACCGGAGGCCTACCAGCTCACCCCATGCAGCTTGGGCAGTGGTGCCGTGAGCGAGGTGGTGGCGAACAGGCGGGGAATCTTGCTGCTGTTGTAGACGCGGAACTCCCGCACCACGCTGGCCCCCTCCTCCCGCACCGCCTGGTTGAGCACCAGGGAGCCATCGGGATCGGAGACCGAGCGGTGGAAGGTGCCGGGGGGGATGCGCAGGATGTCGCCACCCATCTCCAGGCGCACGATGTGGAACGGGTAATTCCAGCCCAGGTTCACCAGGAAAAACGTGCGGCCCCCCTGCATCGCCAGCAGGTTGTCCTCCTGGTGGGGATGGAGATAGAACTGCCAGGCTCCGGTTTCCGGATCATCGGGCGGGCTGATGGCCGGCCCGCTATGCACCACCAGATCACGGGCATTGGAGGTGGGCACGGTGATGTCGAAGAAGCGCACCGCGGGCGTGTCGCGGAACTTCTGGTACGGGATCATCTCGAACATCGGCGCCGGCTTGTGCGCGCGATGGATCACCCCGGCCGGTGCGCTGTTGGTCGCGCCAGGGCTGCTGGTTGCGCCAACGCTGTCCGTTGTCTGAACGCCGTCGCTGGCCAGAAGGCTGCTGTTGGGCATAACGGTCTCCCCCCTTGGTTAGAAGACTAAGTACACCCACCTAAACGAAGCGCCAGGCGCCTGGGTGGTTCCAACTGCTACCGAAAGCGCCTGCAGGGACGGTACGGCAATTGGCGTTGCCTGAATCGATGGTTCCCCCCTCGTGCCAACCGTGGGTTTTCCGATCGCTTCTATGCCCCGTCTCGGTGGCCGACGTCAAGAACAACGTCACCCAGTGCAGCAGCGGCGCGAGCGCACCCGGAGGGGCTCAAGTTGGCGTTACGGAGGGGACGAAGGCCGCCGGAAGCGGCAATGGCATCTCGGTGTCAGCGGGCGGCGGCGCACAGGCGGGTACCCGTTGCGCCACCACCTGGCCAATCACCACCACCGAAGGGGAGAGGAAGGATTCGGCCTCCACCCGGTCGGCCAGTTCACCCAGCTGGGCCAGCAGCTGCCGCTGGCCCAGCACCGTGCCCTGCTGGATCACCGCGGCGGGGGTGGTGGCAGCCAGCCCACCGGCCATCAGCTCCTCACAGATGCGTCGCAAGTTGTGCAGGCCCATGTAGATCACCAGGCCGTCGCTGCAGCGGGCCAGGCCGCGCCAGTCGACGCCGGGCCTGCCCTTGTCGATCTCCTCGTGGCCGGTCACGAACGTGACCGAGGATCCCGCCCGCCGGTGGGTCACAGGGATGCCCACGTAGGCGGGCGCGGCGATGCCGGCGGTGACCCCGGGCACCACCTCCACCGGGACGCCGTGGCGGGCCAGGTGGGCCGCCTCCTCGCCGCCCCGGCCGAACAGGAAGGGGTCGCCCCCCTTGAGCCGCACCACCAGGCGGTGGCGCTGGGCCAGCTCCACCAGTACGGCGTTGGTGCTGGGCTGGGGCACGGAATGGTGGCCACGCCGCTTGCCCACGAACCGGCGCTCGCAGTGGGCGGGGGTGAGCTCCAGCAGGGCGCGGGGCACCAGGGAGTCGTAGACGAGGGCATCGCACTGGCTCAGCAGCCGATGGGCCTTGAGGGTCAGCAGCTCGGGATCCCCGGGCCCCGCCCCCACCAGATACACCTTGCCGGGAGGGGTCGCCGTCATGGCAGCGCCACCAACTGGTCGAGGAGAACCTGGCGCAGGCGGGGATGTTGCAACAGCGGGGGACCGAGCAGCTCGGTGAGGCGACTGGTGGCCAGGGCGAGGGGCAACGCCACCGAATCCCCGGCCATTGAGGCCTGAGTGTATGGAGCAGCGGGCACGGCGCCGGCATCGATGGACTGGCATCGGGCGCCGCTGACCCGCTCGAGGTGAGCCAGGTAGCGCTCCGCCAAGGGCCCCTCCAGGGGATGGTGGCCCCACACCACGGGGCGCTCCGGCCGTTGCGCCTCCGCCGCCACCTCAGCCAGCAACCGCTGCCAGCGGGGCCAGGCACCCAGGAAAGGAAGGCGCCACAGGCGCCGCGCCGGACCCAGACGGGCCCGCCATCGGGCTGCGATCGCCGGCAGATCGTGGCGCACGTGGGTTCCGGGCAGCAGCAGCAGGGGCACCAGGGTGAGGGCGGCCCCAGCGGTGAGCTCGGAGGCAAGCGCAGCCTCCTGATCCCCGGCGGTCAAGGCCTGCAACAGCACCGGCGCGCCCCGGGAGGAATCCAAATCAACCGCCAGTTCCCGTAGTTCAACGGGAATCTCTCCACCACTGCGGCCATGCACCAGCAGCAGCAGGCTTGAGGGGCCCTGCCGCCGCCGCAGCGCACCGACCTGCAGCGGCTGCCGCTCCATCACGTCCCCCACTCGGCCCAGGCTGCCCACCCTGCCATCCCCCCGCACCGATCGGGGGCCGGGCGAGGGGACAATGGCTCGACCCGGTCGATCCGTTCCGTTGCGATCCCCCCCGACGTCACCGCCCAAGCTCGACCCGGATCGCCTGCGCTTCCGCCAGCTGCTCGGCAAGATCGGCAGCGGCGAGCACACCAGCACGGGCCTCAGCCGTCAGGAGGCGTGCGAGGCGATGGAGCTGATGCTGCAGGGCAGCCCTAGTGACGCCCAGCTAGGGGCGTTCCTGATCGCCCACCGCATCCGGCGCCCGGCACCGATCGAACTGGCGGGCATGCTCGATGCCTACCGGGCCTGGGGTCCGGTGCTGCGCACTCCCGGCCGACGGGCCCTCTGCTTCGGGGTGCCCTACGACGGCCGCACCCGCACGGCGCCGCTGCTGCCGTTGCTGGCCCTGGTGCTCGCCGCCAGCGGGCAGCCGGTGGTGCTCCACGGCGGCTCGCCCATGCCGGTGAAATACGGCGTCACCCTGGCGCAGCTGTTTGCTGCCCTGAGCATGGAGTGGAGGGGGCTGGGCCTGAAGGCGGTGCAGCAACGGCTCGACCTCCATGGCCTCGCCCTCACCCACCAACCCGACCACTTTCCAGCTGCCGAAGGGCTGGTGACGGTACGGGAGCAGATCGGCAAACGGCCGCCAGTGGCGAGCCTGGAGCTGCTATGGACGCCCCACCAAGGGGAGCATCTGCTGGTGAGCGGCTTTGTCCATCCCCCCACGGAATCCCGCTCCTGGGAAGCCCTGACGGCGGCAGAGGAAACCGATGTGCTCACGGTCAAGGGGCTGGAGGGCTCCACCGACTTGCCCCTCAGCCGGGCGGGCATCACCGCCCGGGTGCGCCATGGACAGATGGAGCGGCACGTCCTCAACCCCTCAGACCACGGCCTCCAGGGCGAGGATCTGCCCTGGGAAGGGATCGAGCCCTGGACCCAGCAGGCCCGGTGGGCCCTGGTGGGGCAAGGACCCCTGGCACCGGCACTTCGCTGGAATCTGGGGGCCGTTCTGGCTCTCTCAGGGATCGCCGAGAACCTGGAGATCGCCCTCGCCCAAGCCCATGCCCTGCTGGAAGCCGGGGCCGGCGAACGGCTGCGGGCTGACCTGGCGGCGGGCTCAACCTTGGCGGCAGCCAACCGGTGAAGGCCCACTGAAAACCCAAGAATTCTCGTTTGTGAAAGGGAGTCTGAGACTCCCTTTTTTCATGACCTCAGCCGCAACTTCACCGCCACCAACCAGGAAACGAAGCGGAGCGAAAGTTCTGCCTAAAAGCTATGGCTGAGCGGATTAGCCCCCTGATCATTTCCTCTCCCAAATTGACAAAACTCACCTGACGTCCGCTCCCCCCCGTTCGCGAACACCCCACCGACAAAGCCCCGCCTTTCCCAAGGGAACCCTGCGACGTTGTGCCGTGGCACGCCTTCTCTCACAAAGCCAGCTGGTCCCTTGAGTTTGAGAAAACCTGATCTGACCACCAAGCCTGGAGTCCCAATCCATCATTGCCATCAGCAGCCCTGATCTTAAACAGCTTGACCGATAAGAAGCCCTCCCCATAAGGTCATCGAACCCAATGCCCTACGGGCAAAATTTCCAAGGCCATGGAACAAGTCCTCAACTTCGATTCAGCCCCCCTGGGCGAGCACCAACAACCACAATCTGCCCATTCACCACCAGCCACGGCCGAGCACGTGCCATGGCACCAGCAGTTCCGTCGCATCCAGATCGTGCAATCGCTCGAGGCCGTTCAGGATCTGATTGCCGTATCTCTGTGCGTGGGTCTGTTCTGCGTGATGGCCCTACAACTGAAGGCCATCTTTCAATCATTGATCGGCACACCCCATTTCCACGAGGTCACCGCCGACATCCTGTTCATCCTGATCCTGGTGGAACTCTTCCGCCTCTTGATCATCTACCTGCAGGAACAACGGGTCTCGATCGGCGTTTCGGTCGAAATCGCCATCGTCTCGGTGCTGCGGGAGGTGATCGTCAAAGGGGTGCTCGAAACCGACTGGCACCAGATCCTGGCGGTCTGTTTCTTCCTGGTGGCCATGGCCCTGCTGATGGTGGTGCGGGTCTACCTGCCGACCACCTTCGCGGGGGTGGATCCGCGCCGACAGGTGGCCGCCCTGCGGCAGAACGTCACCCCCTAGGCCGCCACCGGGAACCCCAGATCCTGCGGTTCGTCTGGCCGCCCTAGGGTCGTGGCCACCGCCGCGAGCCCATAGACCCCACCTCCCTGCTCGTGGGTGTGCTGGTGAGCTCCATCGGCGCCGGCTACGTCATCTACGGGCGCAAGCAGGAGCATCCCGTCGCCCTGCTCTGCGGCCTGGCGCTGTCGCTGGTTCCCTGGTTCATCACCAACCCGTGGCTGTTGCTGCTGGCCTGCGCTCTGCTGATGGCGGTGCCGCTGCGGTTGCGCTGATCCCAGCATCGAGGGCCTCAGCTGGGGATCCATGGCACCCGCCGTGACCAGGTTGTGGTGCGACCGACGGCAATCAGTTCATCACCAACAGCACCAGCAACTTGGCGGGGGACCAGCCCTGCCGCACAGTGGCCAGGACCGTCGCCCATTCCAGGGGCGGCCCCTGCAACGACGAGGCGCAGGGGCCCTGCGTGCCCCTGCCGCACCCCCTTCCCTGTGCCATGGCCATCCTCACCGGACTTTCTGGTAACGAACTCTTCTGCCTGCGCCGCAAGGGCCTCACACCCGGTGACCTGGTGATCGGCAACAGCGTGATCTCCCTCGGCCTGGTACGCAGCATCACCGCAGGGCTCAAGACCCTGCTGGGGGGAGAGGTGCACGGCATCACCTCCCTGATCCATGAGGGGCGCAAGCGGGCCTACCGACGGATGCTCAAAGAGGCGCGCGAGCGGGGGGGAGTCGGCCTCACGGGGGTGTCGAACGAACTGTTGTTCCACGGCACCAATGTGGAATTTCTGGCGATCGGCTCCTGCCTGCACCGCGGTGACGAGCGCAGCGAGGAGCTGGAGTTCTCCAGTTCCGCCGACGGTCAGGCGCTGTATTGCCAGATGGATTGCGGCTTCCGGCCGTTGCAGTTCGCCTTCGGCAACGTGGCTTACTCCGTGGGCCTGGGGGGCGGCCTGATCGGCAGCCTGCGCAGCCTCGCCCGGGGAGAGGTGGTGGAGTTCTCCCGCCTGTTCAACACCACCCGCCATTTGGCCCTGGAACGGCTCCAGGCGGAGGCCTGCGCCGTAGGGGCCAATGCCGTTGTCGGCATCAAGACCACGATCCTGCCCTTCGTCGGCCTGCAGGAGATGGTGATGATCGGCACCGCCTCCCACCATCCCGCCCTGCCGGAATCCTGCGGCGTCGAGCCGATCACCAGCGACCTCACCAACGAGGAGATGTGGAACCTGATCCACCAGGGCCTGATGCCAGTGCAGCTGGTGCTGGGGGTGTCGGTCTATTCCCTGGGGCTCTGGGGCGGCATCACCGCCTTCCTCAAGTCCTTCGTGCGCGGTGAAATCCGGGAGCTCACCAGCTTGATCTACGAAGCCCGGGAGCAGGCCCTGAAGCACATCGAGTCCGACGCCAGGCGTTGCGACGCCGACCAGGTGGTTGGCATCAAGACCTACGTCTACAACCTGGGGGGAGGCATCATCGAATTCCTGGCCATCGGCACGGCGGTCAAGGCGATGCCGGGGGTGCACACCCTCTCGGATCAGCTGCTGCCCCAGGCGATCATCCGCGACCAGGACACCTTCATCAACACCGCCGAAACCAGCACCGGAGTGACCCTGAACAGCCCCGTCAACGCCAATGGCATCTTGGTGGCCGTCGCCAGCTTGATGTTCACCGTGATCTGGTTCGTCTACCTGATCGCCTTCGCCCTGCACCGATGAGCAGTGGCCACTCCCGGCTCGGCGTACTGCTGCTGCATGGATTCACCGGCAACCCGGACACCATCCGCCCCCTGGAGGCGCCCCTCAAGAACCTCGACCTGGAGGTTTCCGTGCCGTTGCTGCGGGGCCACGGGGCCAACTCCCCCGAGGCCCTGCGCGGTGTCACCTGGCCCGACTGGCTCGCCGATGGCACCACGGCCCTGGCGGAGCTGCGGAACCGGGCCGATCGGGTGATGGTGGTGGGCCACAGCATGGGCGCCCTGGTGGCCCTGCAGCTGGCAGCCAACCAAAGTCCAGGCCTGGACAGCCTGGTCCTCATGGCAACGCCGCTGCAGCTGGCCTCGCCCCTCGCCCCGGGCCGGCCCCTGCAAGGGTTCAGGCCTCTGCTGCAACGGCTGCTGCGCAGCTGGCCGATCCCCAAGAGCTACGCGGACCCACGGCTGGGCGGCAACGACAGCAGCTACCCCTGGGCGCCGATGGGGGCCCTGATCTCCTTCCTCGACCTGGTGGAACGCACCGGTCCACGGTTGAAGGAGGTGTCCCTCCCCGCCTTGATCCTGCACAGCCATGGCGATCCGGTCGTGAAGGACACCAGCGCCGAAACAGTGCTGGCCAACCTGGCCACCCCGACGGCCGAGAAGCGCATCGTCTGGTTCCAGCGCTCAGGCCATGAGCTGCTGCGGGATGTGGACCGGGACGCCGTGCTTGAAGCCGTGTTGCAGTTCGTGGGGGAGCGGCTCAACCACGGTTGAAGGCCCCTCTGCTGCGTCTCGGGAGCGCCCAGGACACCAGCGCCGCAGTGGCCTACAAGTGGGCGCGCCTCATTCGAGCTTCTCGACCACCACCGCCGTGCCGTAGCAGAGCACTTCAGTGGCCGCCGAGCTGCCACTTTCCACCTCGGAACCGTCATAGCGGGCGCCGACGATGGCATTGGCGCCAAGCTTGCGGGCGTGGCTGATCATCTGGTCGTAGGCCTGCTGACGGGTCTGTTCGCACATCTCGGTGTAGGCGCCGATCCGTCCACCGACCATCGATTTGAGCCCACCGAAGAACCCCTGCAACAGGGTGGGGGAGCGCACCACGATGCCCCGCACGATCCCCTTGTACTCCCGGATTCCATAGCCCTCGATGCTGAAGGTGGTGGTCACGAATACGGGTTGAACCACGGGGGCAGCCGGCGACGTAGGGGCCCAACGCTATGGCCAGCCGCCGCAAGCGTGGGAGCCTGAGGGGACCAGTTGCCCGCGCTCGTGCGCCTCTCCCGGCCCTCCACCTACGTCTGCGCCTTCGTCACCCTGCTGAACGACCGGCTCGGAGAAAGCATCGTCTTTCCGCTGCTGCCCTTTCTGCTGGCGAGCTTCAGCAACGACGGCCGCACCCTGGGGCTGCTGGCGGGCAGCTACGCCCTGGCCCAGTTCGGCGCCACCCCCCTGATCGGCGCCCTCAGCGACCGCTTCGGCCGCCGGCCAGTGATCGCCCTCTGCGTGGCCGGCTCGGTGCTGGGGCTGGGGCTATTCGCCCTCACCCTGGCCACGGACTGGGCCGCCGTGCCCTGGGCCGCCGGCACCGGACTCCCCCTGGGCCTGCTGTTCCTGGCCCGGCTGATCGACGGGGTGAGCGGCGGCACCGCCGCGACCGCCGGAGCCGTGCTCGCCGACATCTCACCGCCTGAACAGCGGGCCAGGGCCTTCGGCCTGATCGGCGTGGCCTTCGGGCTGGGCTTCATCCTCGGGCCCGCCCTGGGGGGAAAACTGGGAGAGATCAACGTCAACCTGCCGGTGCTGGTGGCGGTGGGCTTCGCGGCGATGAATCTGGTGCTGGTGCTCACCTTGCTGCCGGAAACCCATCCCCCCGAAGCCCGCCGCCCCATGCCCAGACGCCGCGAGCTCAACCCCTTCGCCCAGCTGCGCAAGGTGTTCACCAACCCCCAGGTGCGGCGGCTCTGCCTGGGGTTCTTCCTCTTCTTCCTTGCCTTCAACGGCTTCACCGCCGTACTGGTGCTCTACTTCAAGCAGGCCTTCGGCTGGGGCCCCGGCCTGGCGGGCACCGCCTTCCTGATCGTGGGTGTGGTGGCCACGGTGGTGCAGGGGGGATTGATCGGGCCCCTGGTCAAGCGCTTCGGCGAATGGCGCCTCACCCTGGCGGGCCTGGGGTTTGTGATCGCCGGCTGCCTGTTGATCCCCGCCGCCAACCCCAGCAACTCCCAGCCGGTGGTGTTCAGTGCCGTGGCCGTGCTGGCCATGGGCACGGGCCTGGTGACCCCCTGCCTGAGGAGCCTGGTCTCCCGCCGCCTCGACAGCTCGGGGCAGGGGGCGGCCCTGGGCAGTCTGCAGGGTCTCCAGAGCCTGGGCACTTTCCTGGGTCCGCCGCTGGCGGGCCTGGCCTACGAGTCCATCGGCCACACCAGCCCCTTCTGGCTGAGCACCGGCCTGCTGGCCCTGGTGGCGACCCTCGTGGCGGGTGGGGTACCGCAAAAAGCCCCGCTGGCAAGCACGGGCGACACCGGAAGCCCTGGAATCTGATTGCTACCTTGTCGGCGAGATCATTTGATGCGATTCGAGGCCAACCATGAGCAATCCCGTGGTCGCTCCGGATCTCTACATCAACCGCGAACTCAGCTGGATTGCCTTCAACCAGCGGGTGCTGGCCCAGGCCCTCAATGAACACACGCCGTTGCTGGAGCAGGCCAAGTTCAGTGCCATCTTCAGCAACAACCTCGACGAGTTCTTCATGGTGCGCGTGGCGTCCCTGAAGTCCCAGCTGGAGGCGGGCGTCGAAACCCTCAGCGACGACGGCAAGACGCCGCTGCAGCAACTCAAGATCATCCATGAGACCCTGCGGCCCCTGCTGGAGCAGCAGCAGGCCCATTACCGGCTCTACCTCAAGCACCAGCTCAATGAGCACGGCGTGCAGCTGATCGACTACGAACGGCTCAACGCCCAGCAAAAAGCCTGGGTGAATGACTACTTCCAGACGGCCATCTTCCCGGTGCTCACTCCCCTGGCGGTGGATCCGGCCCATCCCTTCCCGTTCATCAGCAACCTCAGCCTCAACGTGGCGGCCCTGATTCGCGATCCGGATTCGGGCCAGCAGGAGTTCGCCCGGGTGAAAGTGCCCCAGAAGAACCTGCCCCGCTTCGTGCAGATTCCGATCGACCTCTGCACCCGCCAGCCCTCACCGGTGTTCACGGCGGTGCCCCTGGAGCAGGTAGTGGCGTTCAACCTCCATCTGCTGTTCCCCGGCATGACGATCGAGGGTCACTACTTCTTCCGGGTCACCCGGGACGCTGACCTGGAACTGCGGGACCTGGAGGCCGACGACCTCATGCACGCCCTGCAGGAGGGCCTGCGCAAGCGGCGCCGCGGCGGCGAGGTGGTGCGGCTGGAGGTGGCCGACGAGATGCCCGACGAAGTGGTGGAGTTGCTGATGGAGGGCACGGACGTGAAGGAGGACGACCTTTACCGGATCAACGGGCCCCTGGGGCTCGATGACCTGATGACCCTGCTCTCGATCCCCCTTCCCCAGCTCAAAGACAAGTCCCACAAGGGCCGCACCGCCCCCGCCCTCGCCCGCACCCAGAAGAGCAGCCTGGAGGACGGCTCCCTCAAGGCCGAGGAGTTCGAGAGCATCTTCTCGGTGCTGCGCCGGGGCGATGTGCTGCTGCACCACCCCTTTGACCTGTTTTCCACCTCGGTGGAGGAGTTCATCGGCCAGGCCGCCGACGACCCCTCGGTGCTGGCCATCAAGATGACCCTCTATCGCACCTCCAAGGACTCGCCGATCATTGCCGCCCTGATCCGGGCCGCCGAGAACGGCAAGCAGGTGATGGCCCTGGTGGAGCTCAAGGCCCGCTTCGACGAGGACAACAACATCCAATGGGCCCGCCAACTGGAGCGCGCCGGCGTGCATGTGGTGTACGGGGTGTTGGGGCTCAAGACCCACACCAAGATCATGCTGGTGGTGCGCAAGGAGAAGGAGCGGCTCCGCAGCTACGCCCACATCGGCACGGGCAACTACAACTCAAAAACCTCCACCCTCTACACCGACCTCGGCCTGCTCACGGCCCGACCGGAAATCGGCCAGGACCTGGTGGAGCTGTTCAACTACCTCACCGGCTTCTCCAAGCAGCAGAGCTTCCGGAAGCTGCTGGTGGCGCCGGTGACCCTGCGCAAGGGCATGGAGGCCCTGATCGAGCGGGAAACGCTCAACGCCCTCGAAGGGCGTGGCGGTGCCATCAAAGCCAAGATGAACGCCCTGGTGGACCCCAAAATCATCGCCCTGCTCTATGAGGCCTCCCAGGCCGGAGTCCAGATCGATCTGCTCGTGCGGGGAATGTGCAGCCTGCGGCCGGGGGTGGAGGGAGTGAGCGAAAACATCCGGGTCGCCAGCGTGATCGGCCGCTTCCTCGAGCACTCCCGTCTGTTCTCGTTCGCCAACGGCGGACTGCCGGAGTACTACATCGGCAGCGCCGACTGGATGCCCCGCAACCTTGATCGCCGGGTGGAGGCAATCACACCGGTGGAGGACCCCGAGCTGAAGCAACAACTGGAGAGGCTGCTGCACTGTTACCTCAATGACAATGCCTCCGCCTGGGACATGCAAAGCGACGGCACCTTCGTGCAGCGCCAGCCCGAAGAGGAACCACTGGCCGTCCAGAGGGATCTCATCGATCTCTGGCGCGGAGGGTTCAGCGCCTGAGCTGACGACCAGGCTGCGGCAGATGCAGGCCTGATTCGATTCGAACGCCAACCAAAATGTGCTGACGACAACAAAATCTCGGATTGTCGTTGACGCAACCCAAAGCAACTTCGTGCGCGTTCCCGAAAATCCTCCGATTCAACACGTACCTTTCTCGCTGAAAGTGCTACATTCCGACCAAATCAAATAGGAGCTCAGGGTGATGGGGACACCTCTGCGATCCAAACGGGAGGCCTCACCAGATGGGGTGGCTTCACCGTTGGGAGCTGCCATCCAATCAGCGGACGTCTTGCCTGCGGTCGCTCCGGAGAGCAAAAAAAGCCTCCGCCCCGCCAGTCGCAACAGCGGTCGGCTCAGCGCCGATTCGATCGGCTGGTATCTGAGCAACATCGGCCGTGTGCCACTACTTACACCGGCCGAGGAAATCGAACTCGCCCATCACGTCCAGGGCATGAAGCGCCTGCAGGAGCAGCCTGCCGAACAGCTGACCCCCCGGGACAGGCATCTGATTCGCATGGGCACCCGGGCCCGCGATCGCATGATGGCCGCCAATCTGCGGCTGGTCGTGAGTGTGGCCAAGAAGTATCAAAACCAGGGTCTGGAATTGCTGGATCTGGTCCAGGAAGGCGCCATCGGCCTGGAGCGTGCTGTCGATAAGTTCGACCCCGCCATGGGCTACAAGTTCTCCACCTACGCCTACTGGTGGATTCGGCAGGGCATGACCCGGGCCATCGACAACAGCGCCCGCACGATTCGGCTGCCCATTCACATCAGCGAGAAGCTCTCGAAGATGCGGCGGATCACCCGAGAGCTCTCCCATCGATTCGGGCGCCAGCCCAACCGCCTGGAGCTGGCCCATGCCATGGGCATGCCAACCCAGGAGCTCGAAGACCTGATCTCCCAGAGCGCCCCTTGCGCGTCCCTGGATGCCCATGCCCGCGGCGATGAGGATCGCAGCACCCTGGGGGAACTGATCGCCGACACCTCCAGCGCTGAACCCATGGATTCCATGGACCGCAGCATTCAGAAGGAACACCTCACCGCCTGGCTGTCCCAGCTCAACGAACGGGAACAGAAGATCCTCAAGCTGCGCTTCGGCCTCGAAGGAGCTGAACCACTCACCCTCGCCGAGATCGGTCGCCAGATCAACGTCTCCCGCGAGCGGGTGCGGCAGCTGGAGGCCAAGGCGATCCTCAAGCTGCGCCTGATGACCAACTACCAACAGGCGGCCTGATCCCCCAATGGATCTGGCGGCGCAGCGGCAGCTGCTGGGGGTCACCGCCGTGGGCCTCTGGCTGGCGCTGGTGGTGGGGGGAGCCCTGCTGCTGCGACGGCGCTGGCCCGAGCAGAAGGAATGGAGTCGCAAGCTGGTCCACATCGGCTCCGGCGCCGTTGTGCCCCTGGCCTGGGTCTTCGGCATCGACCGCGCCATCGCCCTAGCCGCTGCCCTCACCGCCACCCTGCTGACAAGCCTGAACCACCGCTTCCGGTTGCTGGGGGCCATCGAAGACGTGGGGCGACCCAGCTACGGCACGATTGCCTACGGAGCCTCCATCAGCCTGCTGCTCGCCCTGTTCTGGCCCCAGCAGCCGGCGGCCGTGGCGGCCGGTGTGCTGGTGATGGCCCTGGGGGACGGAATGGCAGGCCTCTTGGGGGCTGGCTTCCGCTCGCCGGGCTGGAACCTCTGGGGTCAGCGCAAGTCGCTGCTGGGAACGGCCACCATGGCCACCACCAGCCTGGCCGTGTTGGTTGGTCTTGCCGCCTGCGTCGGAACGGCAACAGGTGGAGCCAGTCCAACGCTCTCGGCGCTGGTGGGGATCGCCCTGGTGGCGACTCTGCTGGAGCAGGTGGCCGTGGCCGGCCTCGACAACTTCAGCGTGCCGGTGGTCACCGGGTTGCTGTGGAGCACCCTGAGCCCGGCTGCTTGAACCATGGCCACACCGCTCGACCCCTGTCGAGCATCAGGCCCGAAGCAACCGTTCGCAGCGCTGGCGCCAGTCGGCCTCCGTGCCCAGACCAGCCACCAGCACCCGATCGGACGGTTCCTGGCGCAACCTGAGCTGCCACTGGCGAATCACCTCGGCCCGCTCCAGCCACTCCGCCAGCACGGTGCTCTGGATCCCTTCCGGGTCCCAACCCCGCAGGTTGGCGGCGGCGAGGGCCCAGCCCAGCAGGTCATCCAGCTGAAAAGGGCGGAAGCCGCCAAAGGCCGGGCCGCCGCCATGGGGCACGGCGACACTCTGCTCAAGCTGAAACAGGGACAGCGGATCGGACACTCCACAGAACTGCAGGAGATAGGCCACGAGCATGCCTCCAATCGCTGGATGGGCAGACATTAACCACGCCAACAAAAGCCCCTGTTCAGCAGGAACAGTTTGCCAGGGTCGCTGTCAAATTGGCACTCCAATCATTCGAGTGCCAATCACTCAAACGGTGGCCATCATCCCAGCCTGGGCCTGGGCCACTGCCGCCGCCAACCGATCCAGCACCTCCCGGGTGGACTCCAGGTTGATGCAGGCATCGGTAATGCTCTGGCCGTAGGTGAGATCACCCAGATCCGCAGGAATCTTCTGGCTGCCCGCCACCAGATGGCTTTCGATCATCACCCCCATCACGTGACGCGATCCCGCACGCAGCTGCTCAGCCACCTGGTCGGCCACCTGGGTCTGTAGGCGGTAATCCTTGTTGGAATTGCCGTGGCTGCAGTCCACCATCACCCGGGCCGGCAGACCGGCGCTGGCCAGGGCCGCCGCCGCTTCCTCCACCGCCTCGGGGTGGTAGTTGGTGCCCCGCTTGCCGCCCCGCAGCACCAGATGGCCATCGGGATTGCCCGTGGTGCTCACGATCGCCGCCTGCCCCTGCTGGCTGATGCCCAGGAAATGGTGGGGGCGGGCCGCGGCCTCCATGGCATTGATGGCGGTGGCGGCGCTGCCGTCGGTGCCGTTCTTGAAGCCGATCGGCATGGACAGCCCCGACGCCATTTCGCGGTGGGTCTGGCTTTCGGTGGTGCGGGCGCCGATCGCCGTCCAGCCGATCAGATCGGCGATGTACTGGGGCACCACAGGATCCAGCAGTTCCGTGGCGGACGGCAGACCCATCTCGGCCAGATGCAGCAGCAGGCCTCTGGCCAGGCGCAGGCCGGTGTTGATGTCATAGCTGTGGTCGAGATGGGGATCGTTGATCAACCCCTTCCAGCCCACGGTGGTGCGGGGCTTCTCGAAATAGACCCGCATCACCACTTCCAGCTGGTCGCGGTGGCGGTGGTGCAGCTCGGCGATGGCCGCGGCGTACTCCTCAGCGGCGGCCACGTCATGGACGGAACAGGGGCCGACGATCACCAACAGCCGGCTGTCCCTGCCGTGAAGGATGGCCTGGATCCGCTCCCGGGCGCCCAGCACCGTGGCGGCGGCGTTTTCGCCCAAGGGCAACTCCCGGTGCAGCAGCGCCGGAGCCACCAGCGGGCGGGTCTCCACCACGTGCAAATCGGAGGTGGGGATCATGCCGCTTCGCTCTCCTTCCAGGTCAATCGTCCAGCCTAAACAGCCGCTTTGGAAGCCTTCGTCACCAAAGGCGGGCAGACGGCCAAGAACAATGGTCCGAGATCGATCGGTTTCCATGCTTGCTGCCTACCGCCAGGCCGCCCTCGAGCGGGAGGCCCTGGGAGTGCCGGCCCTGCCCCTCACCGCCCCCCAGGCCCAATCCCTGACGGAGCTGTTGGAGGCCCCTCCCGCCGGCGAGGAGGGCTTCCTGCTCCACCTGCTGAGCGAACGGATCCCCCCCGGCGTGGATGAGGCCGCCTACGTGAAGGCCGGCTGGTTGAGCGCCGTCGCCCAGGGCAGCGCCACCAGCCCCCTGGTCAGTCCGATCGAAGCCACCCGCCTGCTGGCCACCATGATCGGCGGTTACAACGTCGGCGCCCTGATCGAGTTGCTGGGGAACTCCGATCCGGCCATCGCCACCGAGGCGGCCACGGGGCTGAGCCGCACGTTGCTCGTCTACGACGCTTTCAACGATGTGCTGGAGCTGGCCGAAACCAACCCCTACGCCCAGCAGGTGATCGACAGCTGGGCCGCCGCCGCCTGGTTCACCGCCAAACCTGAGCTGCCCGCAGAGATCACCGTGACGGTGTTCAAGGTGGAGGGCGAAACCAACACCGACGACCTCTCCCCCGCCACCCACGCCACCACCCGCCCGGACATCCCCCTGCACGCCATGGCGATGCTGGAAACCCGGATGCCCGGCGGCCTGACCCTGATCAACGAACTCAAGGGCAAGGGCCATCCGGTGGCCTACGTGGGCGATGTGGTGGGCACCGGCAGCTCCCGCAAATCCGCCATCAACTCCGTGCTCTGGCACACCGGCACCGACATCCCCCACGTGCCCAACAAGCGCAGCGGTGGCGTGGTGCTGGGGGGCAAGATCGCGCCGATCTTCTTCAACACGGCCGAGGATTCCGGCGCCCTGCCGATCGAATGCGACGTCACGGCGCTGAACTCGGGCGATGTGATCACGATCCGGCCCTCGGCCGGCACGATCGAGCGGGCCGCGGGCCAACCGAACGCCGGCGAAGTGGTGGCCCGCTTCGAGCTCAAGCCCAGCACGATCGCCGATGAGGTGCGTGCCGGCGGCCGCATCCCCCTGCTGATCGGCCGCTCGCTCACCGACAAGGTGCGCGCCCGGCTGGGCCTGCCGCCCTCGGAGCTGTTCATCCGCCCGGTGGCCCCCAGCGACACCGGCAAGGGCTTCACCCTGGCCCAGAAGATGGTGGGTCAGGCCTGCGGCCTGGCGGGGGTGCGGCCGGGCACCAGCTGCGAACCGCTGATGACCACCGTGGGCTCCCAGGACACCACCGGGCCCATGACCCGCGATGAGATGAAGGAGCTGGCCTGCCTCGGCTTCTCGGCGGATCTGGTGCTGCAGAGCTTCTGCCACACCGCCGCCTACCCCAAGCCGGTGGATCTCAAGACCCACGCCGAGCTACCCGACTTCATCAGCTCCCGCGGCGGCGTCGCCCTGCGCCCCGGCGACGGCATCATCCACAGCTGGCTCAACCGCATGCTCCTGCCCGACACGGTGGGCACCGGCGGCGACAGCCACACCCGCTTCCCCCTGGGCATTTCCTTCCCGGCCGGCTCAGGGCTGGTGGCCTTCGCCGCGGCCATCGGCGCCATGCCCCTGGACATGCCCGAATCGGTGCTGGTGCGCTTCACCGGCTCCCTGCAACCGGGCGTCACCCTGCGGGATGTGGTGAACGTGATCCCCTGGGTGGCGATCCAGAAGGGCCTGCTCACGGTGGAGAAGGCGGGCAAGAAAAACGTGTTCTCAGGCCGGATCCTGGAGATCGAGGGGCTGCCCGATCTCAAGCTCGAGCAGGCGTTTGAGCTCACGGACGCCTCCGCCGAACGCTCCTGCGCCGGCTGCACGATCAAGCTCTCGGAGGCCACGGTGGCCGAATACCTGCGCAGCAACGTGGCGCTGCTCAGGAACATGATCGCCCGGGGCTACAGCGATGCCCGCACCATGGCCCGCCGCATCCAGGCCATGGAGGCCTGGCTGGCGGATCCCAAGCTGCTGGGCGCCGATGCCGATGCCGAGTACGCCGAGGTGATCGAAATCAACCTCGATGAGCTCACCGAACCGGTGCTGGCCTGCCCCAACGATCCGGACAACGTCAAGCTGCTCAGCGAGGTGGCGGGCGACCGGATCGATGAGGTGTTCATCGGCTCCTGCATGACCAACATCGGCCACTACCGCGCCGCCGCCACCGTGCTGGACGGGGCCGGCACCAGCTCCGCAAAGCTCTGGGTCTGCCCCCCCACCCGCATGGACGACGAGGTGCTGCGCGCCGAGGGCTACACGGCCAAATTCGAGGCCGCCGGGGCCCGCATGGAACTTCCTGGTTGCTCGCTGTGCATGGGCAACCAGGCCCGGGTCGAAGACAACACCACCGTGTTCTCCACCAGCACCCGCAACTTCAACAACCGCCTCGGCAATGGCGCCCAGGTGTACCTGGGCAGCGCCGAGCTGGCGGCGGTCTGTGCGCTGCTGGGGCGCATCCCCACACCCAAGGAGTATCTGGAGATCGCCGCGGCCAAGATCGATCCCCTTTCCGATCAGCTCTACCGCTACCTCAATTTCGATCAGATCGAAGGCTTCAGCGAGGCGGGCCGGGTGGTGAGCGTGGAGGAGGAGGAAAGAGTGCTGGCGGGCGTTTGAAGCCGCCGATGTAGCAAAAATCACAGTCTGTAACGACTGGGATCCCTGGCTGTGGGCCTGCCTACGGTTCGCCCGGCCATAACAAACGCTGCGTCCATGACCCGCCCTCTCCAATCAGCCCTGGCACTCGGCACAGCCTTTGCGGCAGCCGCAACCCTGAGCCTCACGGGCTGCTCCCAAACCAAGGAGGCCGCCACCGGCATGGGCGATGCCGCCAAGGAAGCGGCCGGCGCCACGGGCGATGCGGCCAAGACGGCGGCCAGCGATGTCGGTTCCATGGCCAAGGACGCCGCCACCGCCACGGGGGATGCCGCCAAGACAGCCGCCACTGGCGCGGCCCAAACCGCCCTCGCTCCAGCGGTGAACCCCGTGCTCGACCTGCTCAACAAGGGGCAAGGCCAGATCAATGCCGGCAACCTGAGCGGGGCCGCCACCACCCTCGGCGGCTTCAAGGGTCTCTGGGAGAAGGCCGGTCCCGTGATCAAGCCGCTGGCCGGGGACAAGTTCCCCGCGATTGAATCGGGTGCCAACACGGTGATCAGCACCTTCGCTGGCGGCACCCCGGACAAGGCGGCCGCCAGCGCGGCCCTTTCCGGCCTGATCGGACCCCTCTCAGGCCTGGTGGGCAAGTAAGCCCCGGTGTGCCATTGCCCCCGTGGTGACACGCTGGGGGGGATCCGGCGGCCCTCGCGAACCTGAATCAGGAAACCCTGCTGTTCGAGCCGGCCCAGCCGGAGGCGCATGCCCTGCGGGCGGTGCTGGCCTTCCCCAGCACCTACACCGTGGGGATCACCAGCCTGGGCTTTCAGGTGGTGTGGGCCTGCCTGGCCCAGCGCACCGATGTGGATGTGCGGCGCCTGTTCACCGACCAGGGGGATCCACCCCACGGGGGCCAACGGGGCCGCGGCCCTGAGCTCGACCTGTTTGGCCTCTCGCTGAGCTGGGAGCTGGATGGCCCGGTGCTGCTGGATCTGCTGGAGCGGCAGCGCATACCCCTCTGGAGCCACCAGCGGGGCGACGGCGATCCGATCGTGTTCGGTGGCGGCCCCGTGCTCACCGCCAACCCCGAACCCCTGGCCCCCTTCTTGGATGTGGTGTTGCTGGGGGATGGGGAGCTGCTGCTGCCCGCCTTTGTGGAGGCCCTGATCGCCCAGCGGGCGGCACCACGGCCCCAGCGGCTTCGGGCCCTGGCCCAGATCCCCGGGGTGTACGTGCCCTCGCTCTACGCCCCCCGCTATTCCAGCGCTGGAGCGCTGCTGGCGGTGGAGCCGATCGAACCGGGCATCCCCGCCACGGTGGCCAAGCAAACCTGGCGCGGCAACACCCTCAGCCACTCCACCGTGATCACCCCCGAGGCCGCCTGGCCCTCAATCCACATGGTGGAGGTGGTGCGCAGCTGCCCGGAGCTCTGCCGCTTCTGCCTGGCCAGTTACCTCACCCTTCCCTTCCGCACCCCCTCCCTCGATGACGGTCTGATCCCCGCGGTGGAGAAGGGCCTGACGGCCACCCAGCGGCTGGGGCTGCTGGGGGCCTCGGTGACCCAGCACCCCCAGTTCGATGAGCTGCTGGGCTGGCTCGATGGCGATCGCTTTGAGGGCACCCGCGTCAGCGTCAGCTCGGTGCGGGCCGCCACGGTGACCCCCCAGCTGGGGCGGATCCTGGCCAAGCGGGGCAGCCGATCGCTCACGATCGCGATTGAGAGCGGCAGCGAACGCATGCGCCAGGTGGTGAACAAGAAGCTGGCCACCGAAGAGATCTATGCCGCCGCCCGCTATGCCAAGGAGGGCGGCCTGAAGGGCCTGAAGCTCTACGGCATGGCGGGCCTGCCCACGGAGGAGGACGACGACATCGAAGCCACCGCCAACCTGCTGCTGGCCCTGAAAAAAGCCACCCCAGGGCTGCGGCTGTCCCTGGGGGTGAGCACCTTCGTGCCCAAGGCCCATACCCCCTTCCAATGGGAAGGGGTGCGACCGGAGGCGGAGAAGCGGCTGAAGCGGCTGGGCAAACGGCTGAAACCCAACGGCATTGAGCTGCGCCCGGAAAGCTATGGCCAGAGCGTGATTCAGGCCCTGCTCTCCCGCAGCGACCGGCGTCTAGCCCCTGTGATCGAGGCCGTTCGCGGCCACCACGAACAGCTGGGGGGCTGGAAAACCGCCTACCGGGCCATCGCGGCGCAGCCCGCCGAGGCTGGCCCTGACCTCCCTCCCTGGGACGAGGTGGTCCACGGCCGCTGGCAGGAAGATCGGGTCCTGCCCTGGGACCACCTGGAGGGGCCCCTACCCAGGGCCACCCTCGCCGGCCACCACCGCAGCGCCCTGGAGGCCGCGCTGGGGGCGGCCAAAGCTGGCTAGGCCCGCCAGCAGAATCCAGCCGGCGATGTTGATGCGGCTGTCGTAGAGGGGCATGTCGGTGGCATGCAGGGCCACCAACACCAGCACCGAGGCCCACCAGGCCCTCTCGAACACTGGCGCGACCACCATCCCCAACCGGCAGGAGCGCAGCAGCAGCCAGCCAACAAAGGCCACCAGCAGCACCGCTGCCGGCAGGCCATGGCTCAGGGCCAGATCGATGGGCAGGTTGTGGGGGTGGCCATGCCAATGGCCCGTCCGCAGGGGGTAGATCACGCTGAAGGCGGCGGCCCCCCAGCCCAGCCAGGGGCGCTCGGCGATCAGCCCCATCGCCACCCCCCACTGGCTGAGGCGCGTGATCGCCAGCGGTCGGTGACCGGCAAAGTTGGCATCGCTGAGCCGCACCCAGATGGGATCGGGCACCACCAGCCGGGCGGCATGTTGCAGCACGGCCGGCACCATGGGCAGGCTGGCCAGGGCCACCAGCCCCACGGCGATCACCATCAGGGGCAGCAACCAGATCCAGGTGATAGGGCCCGCCACGATCGGAAGGGCGAGCACCAGGGCACCCCAGGCATTGCGGGAATCGGTGAGGTAGAGCGCCACCGCCTGGCCCACCACCACCAGCAACGCCACCGCGCGCAACCTGGGCTCCAGTCGCCGCTGCAGCAGGGCCGCCAGGGCCAGGGGCCAGGCCAACGCCAGCCAGGCACCGGCGATGTTGGCGTAGTCGAACAGGCCCGAGAGGCGGCCGGGGGGGTTGCCGCCCCGTTCGATCCACCAGACCAGCAGACCGTTCAGCCCCATGAACGGACCACTCCAGCCCCACCAGAGCTGGCCCAGGCCGGTGAGAACCACCGGCACCGTGCCGGCCACCAACCACAGGGCCGCCCGGCGGCGGGCCTCAGGCGTGGCCACATAGGGCTGGAAACCCCAGAAACCCCAGAAGAACGGCAGCCAGTTGGCCAGCCCCACCCAGGCCAGCCAACCGCTGTAGGCCTGGAAGCAGCCCAGCACCATCAGAACGGCAATCACCACCAGCCAACGGTTCAGGCCGTCCCGCCAGAAGGGAGCACGGCCACGGCTGCCCAGCACCAGGGACACCAGCAGCAAGAGCGCGGCAAACAGGGCGCTGGAGGCCAGCAGCAGCAGGCCCAGCTGGAAACAGCGCCAGCCCAGGGGATGGGCCCCCTCCGGGCGCTCCCCCCCCAGCCGTTGATCCAGATGCGGCACAAGCCCCGTCACCCTTCGCGCACCAGCTGGTCCGTCCTGCCTCAATCGAACACCGCCGTGCGACCCCGGTAGACCATCACCTGACGGCGCAGGTGGAGACGCAGGGCCCGGGAGAGCGCCAGGCGCTCGGTGTCACGGCCCTTGCGGATCAGGTCCTCCACCTCGTCGCGGTGGCTCACCCCCACGGTGGCCTGGGCAATGATCGGGCCGCCATCGAGGTCTTCGCTCACGTAATGGGCGGTGGCTCCGATCAGTTTCACCCCCCGGTCCCAGGCGCGGTGATACGGCTGGGCCCCCTTGAAAGCCGGCAGGAAGGAGTGGTGGATGTTGATCACCCGTTGGAAGCCGCCTGGGCCATCGAACCGCTCCAGGAACGAGGGGCTGAGCACCTGCATGTACTTCGCCAGCACCACCAGTTCGATCCGCGCCTCCGTCAGTAGGTCCAGCTGACGGTCCTCCACCTCCGCCTTGGTGGCGGCGTTGATGGGCAAGTGGACAAAGCGGGCCCCGAAACCTTCTGCCACGGATTGGAGGTCCGGGTGGTTGGAGATCACCAGGGGCACCTCCATCGCCAGTTCACCGGCCTGGGTGCGCCAGAGCAGGTCCAGCAGGCAATGGTCCTGGCGACTGACGAAGATCGCCACCCGCGGCAACGCATCGGAAAAGTGGAGCTGACCCACGCCCTCGAGCCGCTGGGCCAGGGCCGTGGTGGCCGGCACGATCGCCTGGCGTGGCAGACCGAACCCCTGGAGCTGCCATTCGATGCGGCTCAGGAACAGGCCGGCGCCCACATCGGTGTGGTGGTCGGCGTGGCGGATGTTGCCGCCGTTGGCCGCGACCCACCCGGAGAGCTCGCTCACCAGACCGGGGCGATCCGGGCAAATCAACTGGAAGATCACGGTGGGACCGCTCATCCCTTTCCTTCTGACAGTTGCTCCTCCATCGGGGCATTGTGCCGGTTGCCGCCGTTAAAGTCGCCCAGCTTGATTTGCCCCCCCATGGCCGCCCAGCAGGTCCCGTTCCTCCATCGCTTCTCGCTTCGTCGCTTGGTGGTTCTTGGCCTCGCCATGGTGCTCAGCTTCAGCCTGGGGGCCTGCTCCGGCGAACCGGCTCCCCCCGCCACCCTCAGCGCCGCTGATCTGTCGTTGATCCAACGCCAGGCCGAGGGCTTCCTGGCGGCGCGGGATGAACTGACCGAACTGGCCGCCCTGGTCAACGCCAAGGATTGGACCTTCACCCGCAACCTGATCCACGGCCCCTTCCAAGAGCTGGGTCGCGAGATGCTCTACATCAACCAGCACCTGCTGCCGGCGGACCGCCCCGAGGCGGAGAAGCTCTCCAAGCAAGTGAAGAGCTCCCTGGCCCAGCTGGATGAAGCCGCCCGCCTCCAGGACGGTGAGCGCCTGCGCAAGAGCTATATCCAGGTGGCCAGCAGCATCGGGCGCTACGCCCAGGTGCTGCCCCCCGAGGTGAAGACGGCCCTGAATCAGGTCTGACCATGACCCCGGCACCGCCACCCCGATCGGTGGCGGTGATCGGCGGCGGATTCGTGGGCCTCTGTTGCGCCTGGCACCTCAGGCGCCGCGGCCATCGGGTGACCCTGCTGGATGACGGCGAACCCGGCGGCAGCGCCGCGGCCCTCGGGCTGCTGATGGCCCATGTCTATCGGCGCAGCAGCGGCCGGGGCTGGCGCCTGCGCCAGAACTCCATGGCCCTTTTGGAGCAGTGGCAAGGGGAGTTGGCGGCCGTGGGCCATGGGGTGGCCGTGCACCGGGGACTGCTGCTGCTGGCCCAGGACAGCGACGAATGGGAACGGCTGCAGAACCTGGCTGAGCGCGGCCGCCGCCGCGGCCTGCCCCTGGAGACCCGTTCGGCCACCGAGTTGGCTGGGTGGCAACCGGCCCTGCCTGAGGGGTTGGTGGGGGGCCTGTGGTCACCGCGAGACGGTCAACTGGATCCGGCGACCTGGGGCGCCGCCCTGGCCGCCGATGGCCGCAGGCTCGGCCTGGAGCTGCGGCAAGGGGCGACGGGGCGGGTGGAGCGGATCGAGGCATCCGCCACCGCCGGCACCGGCTGGACCGTGGTGCCAGCGGAGGGGGAGCACGTGAGAGCGGAGGTGTTGATCGTCAGCGCCGCCCTGGGGAGCACCCGCCTGCTGGCGCCCCTGGGCCTGGATCTACCCCTGGAACCGGTGCTGGGCCAGGCCCTGGAACTGGAGCTGCCCCCGGAGGCCCCCGATCTCTGGCCGGAATCGGTGGTGTGGGCGGGGATGAACCTGGTGCCCCGGCCGGGGCGGCGCCTCTGGCTGGGGGCCACCCTGGAGCCGGGCACCCATGCATGCCCCGAGGCACTCGCCGATCTGCGCGATCTGAAGGGTGCAGCCCCCGACTGGCTGCGCCGGGCCCGCACCGTGCGCCAGTGGCAGGGGCTGCGGGCGCGGCCCATGGGCCAGCCGGCCCCGGTGTTGCAGGAACCCCTGCCGGGTCTGCTGGTGGTCACCGGCCACTACCGCAACGGCATCCTGCTGGCACCGGCCTGTGCCGCCTGGGCCGCCGAGCGGCTGGAAGCATGACCCATCCTTAAACCGCCACAGCTAGGACGGAGTCCCCTGTGGATTGTCTGCGATGACGAAGGTCCTCACCCGCCGACCACACCTGCGAACCCTGGTCGGAGGCCTGGCGGTCCTCGGCATCACGGGCCTGACGGGCTGTGGAGGAGGCGCCGGCAAAATCAGCGGCGCTGGAGCCTCCTTCCCCGCTGCGATCTACACCCGCTGGTTCGCCGATCTGGCCGCCAAGAACGGGCCCCAGGTGACCTACCAATCCGTGGGCTCCGGCACGGGCGTGCGCCAGTTCATCGCCCAGACGGTGGATTTCGGAGCCAGCGACGCACCGATGCGCCCCGGGGACACGGCCAAGGTGTCCCGGGGCGTGGTGCAGGTCCCGATGACCGCCGGGGCGATCGCCGTGGCCTACAACTTCCCGGGCTGCTCTCTGAAGCTCTCCCAGGCCCAACTGGCGGCCATCTTCCTCGGCAAGATCACCAACTACAGCCAACTCGGCTGTGGCGCCAAGGCGATCCGCGTGGTGCATCGCTCGGACGGGTCCGGCACCACCTTCAACTTCACGGCCCACCTGGCGGCGATCAGCCCCGCCTGGAAAGCGGGCCCCGGCAATGGCACTGCCGTGGCCTGGCCCACGGGCGTGGGCGCCAAAGGGAATGAAGGGGTGGCCGCCCAGCTTGCCCAGCTCGATGGCGGCATCGGTTATGTGGAGAGCGCCTTCGTCAAAGGGAGCCTTCAATCCGCGGCCCTCGCCAACGCCTCCGGCGAGAAGGTTCAGCCCACCAAGGCAGAGGCCAGCGCCGCCCTCGCGGCGATCGATCTGGGGCCCGAACTGATCGGCAGCGATCCCAACCCCATGAAGGGGTACCCGATCGTGACCTTCACCTGGATCCTTCTCTACAAGAGTGGCAACGGTGCCAAGGCGGAGGCCCTCAAGACCGCCTTCACCTACACCCTGTCTCCTGAGGCCCAGGCCATCGCGCCAGACCTGGGCTTCGTGACCCTGCCGCCAGCCGTCGTGACCAAAGCCCTGGCGGCGGTCAACCGCATCGGCCCCTAGCCAGAGCCCATCGAAATCCATGAAAAAGCCCCCCGATCGGGGGGCTGAACCTGGCGATGACGAACCGGGCGGGCGGGCGCGTGCCCTCCCCCTGGCTCACTTGCTCTCGGTGAACTCGGCGTCGATGACATCGTCGGCAGGGGCGGCACCCGTGCTGCCGTTGGAGCCGGAATCACCGGTGGCGGCGCCATCGGCACCGGCCGCACCCGCCTGCTGGTACACGGAGGCACCAGCGGCGTAGAGGGCCTGCTGGAGCTGCTCCAGCACGGTCTTGATGGTGTCGAAGTCCTCTTTCTCGAGGGCTTCCTTGAGCTGCTTGGACAGCCCCTCCACCTTGGACTTGTCCTCGGCGGCCACCTTGTCGCCCAGTTCGCCGAGCTGCTTCTCGGACTGGTAGACGAGGGTCTCGGCCTGGTTCTTGAGATCGATCCGCTCGCGCTTCTCCTTGTCCGCCGAGGCGTTGGACTCGGCATCTTTGACCATCTTCTCCACCTCATTCTCGCTCAGGGTCGAGGCGCCGGTGATCGAAATGCTCTGCTCCTTGCCGCTGCCCTTGTCCTTCGCCGTCACGCTCAAGATGCCGTTGGCGTCGATATCGAAGGTGACTTCGATCTGGGGCACGCCGCGGGGGGCCGGAGGGATGCCATCGAGACGGAAGGTGCCGAGGCTCTTGTTGTCGCTCGCCAGCTCGCGCTCGCCCTGGAGCACGTGGATCTCCACGTTGGTCTGACCATCAACGGCGGTGGAGTACACCTCCGATTTCTTGGTGGGGATCGTGGTGTTGCGGGTGATCATCTTGGTCATCACACCGCCCAGGGTCTCCACGCCCAGCGACAGAGGCGTGACGTCGAGCAGCAGGATGTCCTTCACCTCGCCGGCCAGCACACCGCCCTGGATGGCGGCGCCGACGGCCACCACCTCATCGGGGTTCACCGTTTGGTTGGGATCCTTACCGGTGACGCGCTTGACCAGCTCCAGCACGGCGGGGATGCGGGTGGAACCACCCACCATCACCACCTCGTCGAGCTCGGAAGAAGCGAGCTTGGCGTCCTTGAGGGCCTGCTCCACCGGCACGCGGCAGCGGTCGATGAGCTTGGAAGCCAGCTCCTCGAACTTGGCCCGGGTGAGGGTGAGGTCGAGGTGCTTGGGCCCCTCCGGCGTGGCCGTGATGAACGGCAGGTTGATCTCGCTCTGGGTGGCGCTGGAGAGCTCGATCTTGGCCTTCTCAGCGGCCTCGGTGAGACGCTGCAGGGCCTGCTTGTCCTGGCGCAGATCAATGCCTTCGTTGGCCTTGAAGCTGGCGGCCAGGTAGTCGACGATCACCTTGTCGAAGTCGTCGCCACCCAGGTGGGTGTCGCCGCTGGTGGAGAGCACCTCAAACACGCCATCGCCCACCTCAAGCACGGACACGTCGAACGTGCCGCCGCCCAGGTCGAAGACCAGGATGCGCTCGTTGCTCTTTTTGTCCAGGCCGTAGGCCAGGGCCGCCGCCGTGGGCTCGTTGATGATGCGCAGCACCTCAAGGCCGGCAATCTTGCCGGCGTCCTTGGTGGCCTGGCGCTGGGAGTCGTTGAAGTAGGCGGGCACGGTGATCACCGCCTGGGTGACCGTTTCACCGAGGTACTTGCCGGCGTCTTCCGCCAACTTGCGCAGCACCTGGGCGCTCACCTCCTCAGGGGCGAACTGCTTGTTGAGAACCGGGCACTTCACCTTGACGTTGGCGCCCGCCTTCTCGACCCCGTAGCTGACTTCCTTCGACTCCTCGTTGACCTCATCGACCCGACGGCCGATGAAACGCTTCACGGAATAAAAAGTGTTCTCCGGGTTCATGACCGCCTGGCGCTTGGCGATCTGGCCCACCAGCTGGTCCTGGTTCTTTGTGTACGCGACCACCGAGGGCGTGGTGCGGAAGCCCTCGGCATTGGCGATCACGGTGGGCTTGCCGCCCTCCATCACCGCAACGCAGCTGTTCGTGGTGCCAAGGTCAATTCCGACAACCTTTCCCATCGGTGCCCCCCTCCTGAATGTGTGGTGTGAACTGGATGCATCCTCCACACCAGGGGCCTGACCAGGCGAGGTGTGGTTCCCGAACTGTTCCCGTACGGTGCCGGGGAAAGAGGTGACCGCCATGTCCCAGGCGATCGATGGAGCCACAGCGCTGGTAGGCGTTCTCGGCGATCCGGTGCGCCACTCGCTCTCGCCCCTGATGCACAACGCCGCCCTGGCGGAGCTGGATCTGAACTGGGCTTACCTGGCCCTTCCCGTGCCAGCGGCGGATCTCGCGGGGGCACTCCGGGCCCTGGAGGCCCTGGGATGCCGCGGCCTCAACGTCACCCTGCCCCACAAGCAGGCGGCCGCGGCACTGGCGGCCGACCTCAGCCCCCTGGCCCGGCGCCTGGGGGCCGTGAACACCCTCGTGCGGCGCGATGGTGGGGGCTGGTGGGGCACCAACACCGACGTGGAGGGGTTCCTTTCGCCACTGTTGGCGGACCCCAACGCAACCGGCAGCTGGCAGGGCAAACGGGCCCTGGTGCTGGGCTGCGGCGGCAGCGCCCGGGCCGTGGTGGCCGGTGCCCTGGAGCTGGGGCTGGCCTCGATCGCCGTGGCCGGACGCAGCCCGACGCGGCTGGCGTCGTTCCTGGCCGATGCCCGCACCTGGATGGACGGCCAACCGACCAGCCTGGATGGGTTGGCCTGGGAGGGGGAGCCCGGGGCCGGATCTGCCCTTGGGGAAGCCCTGGCCGGCGCCGATCTGGTGATCCACACCACGCCGGTGGGCATGGCCTCAACCACCGATCCAGGGGCCATCGGCCGTGCTCCCCTGGGCCCCGCCCTGCTCGATCAACTGCGTCCAAGCGCGGTGGTCTACGACCTCATCTACACACCACGGCCCACCCGACTGCTGCGGGAAGCCAGCAGCCGCGGTTGCCGGGTCGTTGATGGCCTGGAGATGCTGGTGCAACAGGGGGCCGCCTCCCTGCGGCTGTGGAGCGGCCTGGACGCCGTGCCGGTGGGGGCCATGCGACGGGCCGCCCTCGCCCGGCTGGAGGGGCCCTAGCCTCGCTCCATCGCGATGCCCCCCATGGCCGAGATCCCCATCTGGCAGCGGCTCCTGGCCCTGCTGGCCTACCTGCTGCCCTGGAGCGAGGGGGTGCCCTTCGGCGTCTCCCTCTACGGCATTTTCCCGGCCCTGCAGTGGCTCACCCTGCCGGTCATCCCGGTGCTGATGCTGCAGCGTCTGGTGCCGTTCGGGTCCTTCCTGCTGTTCCTGGTGCTGTTCCTGGCGGTGGTGCGCAACCCGAAGGTGCCCTACTTCATCCGCTTCAACGTGCTGCAGGCCATCCTGCTGGACATCGTGCTGGTGCTCCTCTCCCTGGCGTTCAGGGTGTTGCTGAGTCCCCTTGCGGGCGGCTTCGCCCTGCGCACCCTCAGCAACACCGTCTACCTGGGCACCCTGGTGCTGGTGCTGTTCGCCGTGGTGCAGTGCGTGCGCGGCAAGGAGGCCGACATCCCCACCGTCTCCGAGGCGGTGCGCATGCAGCTCTACTGAGGAGCCCCTGCCTGGGGAGGGAGAGGGTGCCGCGATAGGGTGATCGATCCGTCGCTGATCCAGCCCCCACGCTGATTGGCCTCACCCACCTCGGCCCGCCCAGCGCAGACCGGAGCCCTCAACGGAGACCCATGTCCGAGATCTATTACGAGACCATGTACATCCTTCGTCCGGACATCCCGGAGGAAGAGGTGGAAACCCATGTCAACAAGTACCGCGATCTGGTGAGCGAGGCCGGCGCCGAGGTGCTGGAGTCCCAGATGCGGGGCAAGCGCCGCCTGGCCTATCCGATCGCCAAGCACAAGGAAGGCATCTACGTGCAGCTCACCCACAACGGTGACGGCCAGCAGGTGGCTGCCCTGGAGCGGGCGATGCGGCTGAGCGAAGACGTGATCCGCTACCTCACCGTCAAGCAGGACGGCCCCGCGCCGCCGCCTCGCACCCCCGTGGCCGTGGCCACCACCAGCGAACCGGTCGCCGAAGTAGAGGCCTGAGCACCAACGGCTCTCGCCAAAGTGCCAAGGCCGGAACCCTCCATGGGTTCCGGCCTTTTTGTTTGCAGCTCACAGTGATCAGGTCAAATCGGCCCAGGTCGGTGAAGATGGTGTCCCGTTTGTACGGGTGATCGCCCTGACCCCATCCCCGACCACCCATCAGCTCGCCCTGGCCTCCCTCCGTGAGGAGCTGGAAGCAACCCGCCACAGGGTGGCGGAACTCGAAGGCCTCCTGGTGGAGCTGCCCACCATCTTCGAGCGCAAGTTCCAGCAGCAGCTCCTGCCCGTGGAACGGCAGCACCGGCTGCTGATGGAGGAAAATCTGCACCTGCGTGAGCAGGCGCACTACGTGCTGCAGGGGGCACCGGAAAACGAAAAGCCCCTGCTGCCCTTGACCGGCCGCCTCGGTTTCCTCAGCCGCCGGCTCCTCGATAGCCGCGACGAGAAAACGGCCGCCTGAGGTGAGGGTCAGCGGCGGCGCTGGGCAGCCCACAGGCGGCTCGGCAATCCCCAGACGTAGATAAAACCCTCGGCCGCCCGGTGATCAAAACGGTCCTCGGCGCCGTAGGTGGCCATGTCGGGCACATAGAGGCTGTTGGTTTCGCTGCTGCGGCCCACCACCGTGGCGTTGCCCTTGTGCAGCTTGACCCTCACGCTGCCGTTGACGGTGGCCTGGGTGCGTTCAATGAAGCCATCAAGGGCCTCCTTGAGGGGTCCAAACCAGAGACCCTGATACACCAGATCGGCCCACTGCGTCTCCAGCTGGCGCTTGGTGCGCAGCACGTCGGCCGCCAGGGTGAGACTCTCCAGCTCCTGGTGGGCGCGGATCAGCAGCAGCAGCCCCGGGGTTTCGTAGATCTCCCGGCTTTTGATGCCCACCACCCGGTTTTCCACCATGTCGAGGCGGCCGAAGCCATGGGCTCCCGCCAGGGCATTGGCGCGGCGAATCACGGACACCGGATCGAGGCGCTCGCCGTCGATGGACACCGGAAATCCCTGCTCAAAGCCGATCTCCACGAGCTGGGGAGCCTCGGGGGCCTCCGCCACGGAAACGGTCAGGGCATAGATCTCCTCGGGGGGCTCCACGTCCGGATCCTCCAGGGAGCCGGCCTCGATGCTGCGGCCCAGCAGGTTGAGATCGATGGAATAGGGCGACTTCTTGCTCACCGGAGCGGGGATGCCGCAGCGCTCGCCGTAGGCGATCGTCTCCTCACGGCTGAAGCCCCACTCCCGGGCAGGGGCAAGCACCTTGAGTTCGGGGGCAAGGGAGCCGATGGCCACGTCGAAGCGCACCTGGTCGTTGCCCTTGCCGGTGCAGCCATGGGCCACGGCGTCAGCCCCCACCTCCCGGGCCACCTCCACCAGCCGGCGGGCGATCAGGGGGCGGGCCAGGGCGGTGGAAAGGGGATAACGGCCCTCATAGAGGGCGTTGGCGCGGATGGCGGGAAAGGCGAACTCGGTGATGAAGGGCTCTATCAGATCCCCCACGATCGATTGGCTGGCGCCGGAGTCGAGGGCCTTGAGGCGGATGGGTTCGAGTTCATCCCCCTGGCCCAGGTCGGCGGCGAAGGTGATCACCTCCTCGACGCCCCATTCCTGCTTCAGGTAGGGGATGCACACGCTGGTGTCCACCCCGCCCGAGTACGCCAGCACCACCTTCTTCGCCCGACCCATCAACCCTGCTCCTTGGCGCAATCTGTCGATTCTCCCCCGTCGCCCCCCTCCGGCGCACCGACTGGGCCTGCCTCGGGCACCGCGGGCCAGCGCGCCAGCAGCACCAGGGCGAGCAGGAGGGGGGGCACCAGCACCAGGGCGGCCACCGCCAGGGGCTCGATCGGCAACCGCTCGCTCCAGTGCCCACCCGCCGCATGCAACAGAGCACTGATCCCCAGGGCCGCCAACCAGAGGAGCCCCACCTCCGCCAGCTTCCGCGCCGAAACGGCTGGGGCAGGTGGGGGGGGTGTCACGGGATCGCTCGGGTAAGGTGTTGGATTGGTCGTCAGGACCCAGCCTGCCCTAGGGACCTACATGAGCATTCTCGATACCATCAATCCTTCGCTTACCCGCTACCGCCGCGACGAGCCGGCACCGGTGCTGCCCCTGAGGGAAGAGCCCGACCTGCTCAGCTGGCTGGAGGCCAGCGGCCGGCTGGTGGCCGACGAGGAAGCGGCAGCCCCGGATGTGAGCACCGTGGAGGAGGAGGAGCTCTCCGCACTGATGGGTGAAAAGGAGGATTACAACGCAGCAGACGAGCAGACCGAGGAAGACTGGGAAGACTGATGGCTGGCCTGCTGGGCCTTCTGCTTCTGGTGGGTTGCTTGGTGAGCGACGGCCTGGCCCGCGCCCCCCAGCTCACGCCGCCGCTGCTGGTGGCAGCCCTGGTGACAACCCTGGTGGGCTTCTGGGGCGTGCCTCGCCTGCGGGCCCTCAAGCTGGGCCAGGTCATCCGCGAGGAGGGCCCCCGATCGCACCACGGCAAGGCGGGCACCCCCACCATGGGCGGCCTGCTGGTGGTGCCGGTGGGGGTCATCGTTGGCTCCCTGGTATCCCCCTCCGATCCCCGCCTGGTGGCCGTGGCGGCCCTCAGCCTGGCCTTCCTGGCCATCGGCGGCATCGATGACTGGCGCAGCCTCACCCGCCGCACGAACACTGGCCTGACCCCGAAGGGCAAGCTGCTGCTCCAGGCCCTGGCGGCGGTGGTGTTCCTTGCGGTGGCCGCCTGGCAGGGCTGGATCGGCGGCGACGTGGCCCTCCCCCTGGGCTGGGTGCTGCCCCTTGGGCTGGCGATCTGGCCCCTGGGACTGTTCGTGGTGATGGCCGAAAGCAACGGCACCAACCTCACCGATGGCCTCGATGGGCTGGCGGCCGGTTGCGGCGCCGTGGTGTTCACGGGCCTGGGGCTGCAGCTGATGCTGCGGGGCCATGAGGGGGATCCTGCCCTGGCGGGTTTCTGCGCCGCCATGGCCGGTGCCTGGCTGGGCTTCCTCGTCTACAACCGCCATCCAGCCCGGGTGTTCATGGGCGACACGGGCTCCCTGGCCATGGGGGCCTCACTGGCGGCGGTGGCCCTGCTCAGCAACAGCCTCTGGCCGCTGTTGCTCATGGGGGGCGTGTTCCTGGCCGAATCCCTGTCGGTGATCGTGCAGGTGTGGGTGTTCAAAGCCACCAAGGGGCCCGACGGCCAGGGGCGGCGGATCTTTCGGATGGCCCCCCTCCACCACCACTTCGAGCTGGGGGGCGCCAGCGAGCAGCAGGTGGTGCTGGGCTTTTGGGCCGCATCCTTGCTACTAGTGATCTTGGGACTCCTGCTGCTGCCCTGACCCCATGGCCTATTTCATCTGGAAGGACGCCGGCCTGACCGCCGACTGCGCCAGCCTGGAGTCGATGGCGGCGCGATTCGAGGAGACCGCTGGCCTGATGCGGCGCATGGCGGCCGAAGGATTCCATCTGGAGCGCCGCAGCGACGGCCAACACATCAGCCACAGCGATGGATCTGTGTTCGCCGACTACGGCTTCATCGACGAGGAACCCACCGTGACCCAACTGGGGCTGATCCCGGACTCACCGGCGCACTAAGCCCACCACCCAGACCACGACGAAGGCCAGGGAGGAAACGCCCAGGTAGATCAGGGCCCATTTCTGAAAATCGGCGATGTCCCAGCCGAACAGCAGGCCCTGGGCCGCATCGCCCGCCGTGGAGAGGGCCAGCAGAGAAACCATCGCGATCGGGCGGGGCGCCGGTGGAAGAATCTGGCCAGTATCCCGCCTTCGGCACCCTCCCCATGGCCAGCGCCCCCTTCCCCCGCACCCTGATGCTCCTGGGCAGCGGCGAGCTGGGGAAGGAGGTGGCCATCGCCGCCCAGCGGCTCGGGTGCCGGGTGATCGCCGTCGACCGCTACGCCGGTGCCCCCGCCATGCAGGTGGCCGATGTCACTGAAACGGTGGCGATGGGGGACCCCGAGGCCCTTAAGGAAGTGGTGCGGCGTCACCGGCCGGACGTGCTGATCCCGGAGATCGAGGCCCTGGCGGTGGACGCCCTGGCGGAGCTGGAGGACGAAGGGGTCACCGTGATCCCCACCGCCAGGGCCACCGCCATCACCATGAACCGCGACCGCATCCGTGACCTGGCCGCCACGGAGCTGGGTCTACGCACGGCCCGGTTTGCCTATGCCGGCAGCGCAGGCGACCTGGCGGACGCGGCGGCTGACCTCGGCTGGCCCGTGGTGGTCAAACCGGTGATGAGCTCCTCGGGCAAGGGCCAGAGCATCGTGGAGGCACCCGAAGGGATCGAGGCGGCCTGGGACGCGGCCCTGGCTGGGGCCCGGGGGGCGGGGCATCGGGTGATCGTCGAGGAATTCCTGCGCTTTGAGCAGGAGATCACCCTGCTGACGGTGCGGCAGTGGCAGGGCCCCACCCTGTTCTGCCCGCCGATCGGTCACGAGCAGGAGCGCGGCGACTACCAATGCAGCTGGCAGCCGGCGGAACTGACGGCCCAACAGCTGGAGGCGGCCCAGGCCATGGCCCGCACCGTCACGGAAAACCTCGGGGGAGCGGGCCTGTTCGGGGTGGAGTTCTTCCTGTGCCAGGGAGAGGTGGTGTTCTCCGAGCTCTCGCCCCGCCCCCACGACACCGGGCTGGTGACCCTGGCGGGCCAGAACCTGAGCGAATTCGAACTGCACCTGCGGGCGGTGCTGGGGCTGCCGATCCCTGCCATCCACTCCTGCGGGCCCGCAGCCAGCCGGGTGATCCTGGCCAGTCAGGCCCTGGAACGGGTGGCTTACACAGGGGTGGCCGAGGCCCTGGCGGAGGAGCACACCCAGGTGCTGCTGTTCGGCAAGCCCGATGCCCGCCCCTTCCGCCGCATGGGGGTGGCCCTGGCCCGGGGGTCGGATCTGGCGGACGCCCGCGGTCGTGCGGACCGGGCCGCGGGCCAGGTGCAGGTGGTGAAAGCGCCCTGAACCCCTCTGGCCCAAAGGGATGGAGGGCTATATGGTGCGCCCATCGGACCCCCCCATGAGCCAGGCCCAACCTCTCCGTCCCAGCGGTGGCCGCCCCCTGGCCCGCACCTCCCAGCGGACCAACGCCGCGGCATCTCTTCAGCTGCCCTTTACCGAGGCTGAGGCGACCGACACCACGGAGACCAGGCCCCGCCCCAGTGGCCGCCCCCGGCGCAAAACAACGCCCAACGGGCGGCCCCGCAACAACCGCAAACGGCCGCTGGTCCCCTTTGGGCTTGGGCTAGCCCTGGGCTATGGCCTGACCGGTCCGATTCCCCATCTGATCGGTGCGGCAATGGTGGGCCTCCACCAGGGCTCCCAGGCGTTCGCCACCATGGTCGCCCCACCGCTGCAAGGGAAGATCCTGGTGCTGGGCACCGACCAGGTGGCGGCCAACACGGACGTGATGCTCACCGCCGAGCTCAAGAACGGCCGCACCGAACTCACCCAGATCCCTCGGGACACGTACATCGAATCCCAGAAGTACGGAATCCTGAAGGCGAACTCCCTTTACGAATCGGGTGGGATCCCCGCGGTCGAGCAGGAAATCGGCACGCTGCTGGGGGAGCCGATCCAGCGCTACCTGCTCGTCAATCTCGATGCCGTCCTCCATCTGGCGGATGCCCTCGGAGGTGTGGAGGTGGATGTGCCCAAGCGCATGGCCTACACCGACCGCAGTCAGGGGCTCTACATCGACCTCTACCCCGGCCGCCAACTGCTCAAAGGCAAGGAACTGGAAGGATTCCTGCGCTTCCGCCACGACGAGATGGGGGACCTGGGACGCATGGACCGCCAGCGCCTGGTGCTCAACGAGGTGTTCCGCAAACTTGCCCAGCCCAGCGCCCTGGTGCAGTTGCCCCAGCTGCTGCGCATCGCTGGCAAAGACATCAAGACCAACCTCTCACCGGTGGAACTGGCCAGCCTGATGACGGCGATGCGGACCACCAAGCTGGCCTCCCAGCGGCTGGCGGGCCAGCCCTACTGGCACGACAACCTCAGCTACTGGATGCCCGACATCAACCCCAACCACACGGCCTACAAGAGCGAGGAACCGCCGTTCTAGCCCTGCAAAAGCGCTAAGGGTCCAGGCCCTGGAGCCCCTGCAACGTCAGGCGGAGATCCATTCCTGCACGAGCGCATCCCGGTCGCCCTCCGCCCCCATCCGGATCTCACTGCCGGCCCCAGTGATCCAAACCCGAGGTTCCGGCAGCAGCAGGGGCTCCCCCACGGAGGACACCTCCTGGGGCTGGGAGCTGAAGGAAGCCAGCGCCGCCGCTGCCGGCCGACAGCGGCTGGAGGCCAGCCCGAGATAGGAGCAGACATGGGCATCCCAGCTGAAGTGGCGACTGACCGCCTCCATGCCGGCTTCGCTCCAGCGTTGCCACTGGAGAGGATCGGCAGCGGCGGTTTCCAGGGCCACCCGCAGGCCATCGAGATCGCTCACATCCACCAACAGGCCATTGCTACAGCGGGCCACGATCTCCTGGGGACCGCCGTCGTCGGTGGCCACCACCGGCAGGCCCGAGGCCGCCGCCTCCAGCAGGGTGAGGCCGAAAGGCTCGGTGAGAGCTGGGTTCACGAACACACCCCGGCGCCGCGCGGCCCAGCGATAGAGGGCCGGGATCTGCTCGGCGGTGTGGCTCTTGGGATAGGCGATCCGCCCATAGAGGTCGTGGCGATCGATCAGCTCGAACAACTGCTGGAACAGGTCGCGCTGCTGCCTGTCGAGATGGTGCGCTTCATGGCGGCAGCCCAGCACCAGCACCAGGTTGTGGCGCTCCCGCAGCAAATCGGAGCGGGCAAAGGCCTCCACCAGGGCAAAGATGTTTTTGCGGCGGTCGGCCCGGCAGATGGCCAGCAGAGGTGAACGATCCGGATCCCTGAGGAAGGGCTGGACCAGGCCCCGCACCTCCTCCTCCCGTGGGCCCGGGGGGTGGTAACCGGGATGGAAGCGAAGGACATCCACCCCTGGAGGGATCACCTCCACCCTCTCCGGTTGGATCTGGGTGTAGCGGGCGTATTGACGGGCCGCCTCCTGGCGAGTGCTGGTGACCACCATGCGGCAATGGGCGAGAGCCCGCTCCTCGGCCTCGATCCGGCGACCGATGGCGTATTGGTGCTCGATCTGCTCGTGGCGGTCGCCGCTCGCCAGCAGGCGCCGCAGCTTCTCGCGCCCAAGGGAGTGGCCGGTGAACACCAGGGGAATGCCCAGCCTCTGGCTGACCAGCACGCCTACGTGGCCCGCGTCGGCGTAGTGGGCATGGATCCAGTCGGGCCGCCTGACCTGGGCCGCCAGATGGGCCACCACCGCATCGGCCATCTCATCGAGGTGGGGCCAGAGCAGCTCCTTACGCAGGTAGCGCTTCGGACCGCAGGCAAAGCGCAGCAGGGTGGCATCCGGGGCGATCGACTCCACCGGCCTGGCGTAATCAGAAGAGACCCTGCGGTCGTCGATCAACCGGGTGACCACCTCCACCCGGTCCACCTCCGGCCGGGCCGCCAGGGTCCGCACCAGTTCGAGCGCATAGGTGGACTGGCCGCCGGTGTCGGCATCCCGCCCCAACTCCAGGTCATGGCCCCGGAAGAGGCCGTGGAGATGCAGATGGAGGAGATAAAAACCCAACCGTCTGCGCCAGCTTTCCTCCATCCATAGCGACGGTCAACGGAGCCGACGGGAAGAGGCCTGGAGCGGACCTGGGCCGGTCGCTCCCTCAGGGGACCAAAGCCGGCAGCTGGCCGCTGACATCAGCAAGGGGGTAGGTGGCATTGCCCCAGCCATTGGGGGGCAACAACGACGGGGCTCCGGGGGCCGGAGCGGCGGCGGCCCCGGCGGCGAAGGCCCCGTTCGTCCAGGCCAGCAGCAGGGCGCCCAGGGGCCCGCCCCCTTCCTCGTACTGGGCCCCGAGGTTGAAGTGGTCACCCCCCTTGGCCAGCACCAGCCGATGGCCGCCACCCACCCGGCGGGCCTCGAACGCCATCGGCACGATCGCCTCCGGGTTGGAGGGCACCACCCAGTCACGGCTGCCGCTCACCATCAGCACCCGGGCGGTCACGCCCTGGGCCGAGCCAGCATCAAACAACAACGACGTGAACGGGCTGACCGCCACCACCGCTTTCACCCGCGGATCGCCCAGGGCGGCCTTGTCGGCGGAGGCAACAAACGTGCACTGGAGCACCCAGCTGAGGTTGCGGGAGGGGTCAGTCAGGTCTGCGCAGCGTTTCTGCAGCAGCGTGGAGCTCGGGCGGACCCCCGCCAGCTGAAGCGCGGTGGTGGCCCCCCAGGATTGGCCCAGCACCACCACCCCATCGGTGCGGAGACCCGGGGGCAGGCCCAGCTTGGCGGCCGCGGCCGCATCGATCAGGGCCGAGATGTCGAGGGGCCTCAGGCGCAACTCAGCGGGACCAGGCGGTGGCACCTTGCCCGAGAACATCGCCTGCTGCTGGCTCTGGTCGCTGCCCGGGTGGTAGGGCAAGAGCACGGTGTAGCCATGGCTGGCCAGATGGCGGCCCCAGCCTTCGAAGCTGGCGGGGCTGTCCCAGAGGCCGTGGGAGATCAGCACCAGCCGGCCATTCGCCCCCTGGATGGGGGAGATCACCACCAGCTTCAAGGGCTCGGAGCGATAGAACACCGGGATCTGGGTCTCCCGCCGCTGCACCGTCAACGGTCCTGGTTTGCTCAGGGCGGGATCCACGCTGGCGGGCGGCACAGCCGCCAGGAGGGTGTCCGCCGGCTTTTGCTGATTGGCCAACCTCTGGACCGCTAACAGGGCCCGGCTCAGGTCCACCGAGGCGGTTTGGCCCGGCAATGACTGGAGCACGGTCAACATCGTCAGTGGCCCCTTGGCTGCCGCCGTCTCCAAGGCCAGGGAAATCTTCTGGTCGTTGAGGTTCGCCGGCAGGCCGTCGATGCCCCCGATGGAGGAGAGCAGCAGCAGCGCCTGGCTGAGCATGGGAGAGCCCGCCGCCTGGTTGACGACGGCCTTGGTCTGCAGCGGCAGGGGGGCATTGAAGAGGTCCACCAACTTGCTCCCGATGGCCCCGTTGGTGGCCCGGTCCAGCTCCGCCAGATCGCTGTTGCCATCGAACAGCTTGCTGGTGCTGGTGAGCTCCTTGAGCTTCACAGTGAGGGAGGTCTGCAGCATGGGCAGCTTCAGCTGAATCTGCTGCAGGGCCGAGGCCGGCTGGGAAAGACCCGTCAGCAGCAGGGCCACTCCCACCGAGGCGGTACTGACTTCGCGAAGGGTCCGGGGCGCGGGCATGGCAAAAGGGTGACTGCGACCCCCAGTGTGGCCGGTGGAGCGCAAGGGAAACCGCGGCGGTCTGCAATAGCAGTCTTAATTTTGGAGAAACTACAGCGAGTTTGCTCGCAAATCTCCTGAAAGAAACACTAGGCTTCAATGGAGATAAGGCGGCGAATTTCATCACTCACAAAACCAATCAGTGATGGATTGCGCACGCCGGGGAGTGTGATCACGTCGTAAAGCTCATCAACAAGGCCTTCAAAGCGGATCCAGTGCACGGCGTCGCCGCTGCGCAGATCAACGACCTGGATGCCACAGCGGGCTTCTACGTTGCGTTGGGCAAGGGCTTCATCAAGAGGCAGGCCAGAAAATGTCTTGTTGTGGCGAGGCTTGGACGTACCGAGAAGAGCGTAGTTCCCATGGAAGGCCACCCCGCGAAGGTAGCCAGCGCAAAAGGTCAGGGGCTCGAAGGCACCGCTAGTTAGATCAATGTGGCCGAACTCACCCGTACCTGAATTGCAGAGCCAAAGGCGCCCCTGATACCAGCGGGGAGAGTGGGGCATGGAGAGACCACTGGCAACGATCTCATTGGTCTGCACATCAAGCACGACCCCGCCATCACCGCGGCGATCGCGCCAGCCATCGGCGGCATCTGAGGAGCTAACGGCGGTGACATAGGCGAGTTGGCCATCGCGCATCGCCAGGCCGTTGAGATGGCAACGATCTTCTGCGGCAAGGCGGCTGATGAAGGGCGGCTGCCAGAGGGGCCGGAAGCTGTGGGTATCGCTGCTGGTGGCAAGACAGCTGAACAGCGTGTTCACAAAGACCAGCTGACCAGTGGCATCAACAGCCATGTCGTGGATGTCACAATCACCGGTCGTGATGCCCAGCTGGGGGACGTAGAGGCTGTCGTAGGTGTCGGCAAGCTCACCGGGTTGGAGGATGTTTTCAAAGCGCCAGATCTGGTAGAGGCTGCTCATGAAGAAGCCGTTGCCATCGGCAGACGGGCAGAGACCCATACAGCGGTTGAAGCTGCGCTCAAAGACCGCAAGCTCGCCACTTGGCTTGAGACCGAGGGAGAAGAGTTTGCCGATCTGATACGTGGTGAGTGCGATGGAGAGCTGCTGCTCCGCCATCCAGCTCAGGAACTGCCGGGACGTGGTGATCTCAAAAGAAGGTTCAGCGGCAGTCATCGCGGATCAGGGGTAAACAGACTGGGCGGGGCTGAGGTGATCAGCAATGGAGACTTGTTGCTGTCGGTGCTCATGGTGCAGCCAACTGTTCGGCCAGGAGCAAACGCTGTGGGCTTTGCTGAGTGTGGCTCTGCCACATGCGCCTCAGCAGCTGCTGGAAGGAGATGGTGTAACGCTCAAGATCGGATAGGCCGGAGTCGGCCATGAGCTCGCGCAAGGCTGCTCGGCCCTGGCGCAGCTCCGATCGCTGGTCGCTGAGCAGACGGGCGATAGCGATGAAGTCTGAGGAATCGCTGGCGATCCACTGGGGCTTGCCAAGGGCCGTGAGGAAACTCGCCCCCATGCGGGAGACGAAGTTGCCGCCTTTGAGGGTGAGCACGGGCACGCCCATCCAGAGGGCCTGGAGGGTGGTGGTGCCGCCGTTGTAGGGGGTGGGATCGAGAGCGATGTCGATGGCGCCGTAGCGCTGCATCATCTGGCCCAGTTCACTGGGCCCTTCCAGTTCCAGGCGCTCAGCAGCGATCCCCTGGTCATAGAAGAGGGAGCGAAAGCGATCGGCCACCGACGCATCTGCCAATGACGGTGCCTTAAGCAGCAGGCGTGCCTCGGGAAGCTCCCGTAGCAAAGCGCCCCAGAGGTCGATGGTGCCGGGCGAGAGCTTCATGATGTTGTTGAACGACCCGAAGACCAGCGGCGCGCCGTCAGGGCGGGGTGGCGGCAGGGGGTAGGTGTCGACGGGACTCCAGCAGAAGACACTGCCGGGAAGCTGGGCGATGCCTTCTGAAAAGAGGTGAGCGTGCTCGGCGGGCGAGACGAGCGGATCGCCGATCAGCCAGTCGATGCGGGAGAGACCGGTGGAGTGGGGATAACCGAGGAAAGTGGCCTGCACGGGCGCGGCGCGCAGGGCAAAGACACCAAGGCGGTGGCTGGAGGTATGGCCGGCCAGATCGATCAGGATGTCGATCTGTTGATCCAAGATGCGCGACTTCAGGTTTGGGTCGCTGAGCTCAGCGGCCTCAATCCAGTACTGGGCGGCCTTGCGGGCGCGCACGGTGTATTCATCGTGCATCGATCCGGTGTGGAACACCGTGACGGGGAAGAGCTGCGGGTCGAGTCGTTCGAGCAGGGGCAGCATGAACAGGTTGACCGGGTGCTGGCGGTGAAAATCACCGGAGACCAGGCCAAGGCGCAGGGGCCGATCGGGATCAGGCGGATTGGGGAAGCCGTGCTCGCCAACGGGCGTAAAGGCGGCCTCAATGGGTTTGCAGAGCTGCCGGTGGCGCTCGGCCACCTGCTGGGGGCTGAGGTGATCGACATAGAGGGAAGCCATGGCGATGGAGGAGGCCAGCCTTGAGCTGGGATCGCCAAGTTCGGTGTAATGGGCCTCGACAGCTGCCAGATGGGCGGCAGCATCACCGCGCCGACCGGGAAGAGCGTTGAGGAGATAGCGGACCTCGCTGTTGGCGGGATCAAGGCTGAGGATTTGCTGGCAGAGGGATTCGGCGGCGGTGAGGTCGTACACCTCCCAGTGCAGGCGGGCCAGTGCCAGGAGGGTATCGAGGTTGGCGGGTTGGAGGGAGCGGGCTCGCTGGAGAACGGCGATGGCTTCCGGCCAGTAGTTGTGGTTGTGAACGCGCTGGGCAAGTTGGCGCAGAAACGCGGGGTTGCTGGAGGAAGAAGCGCGTGTGAACGCCACTTCTGCCGCAGTGCGGTTGCCAACACGCAACAGAGCCTCACCGAGATGGAGCATCGAGCCATGGCGGAGGGGTCGCCGCTCGACGAGCTGGGCAAGGGCGTTGATGGCACCTTGATGGTCGCCGCCGTTGAGGCGCCAGAGACCAAGCCAGTGCAGGGTTTCACCGTTGATGGGCTCAAGCAGCTGGGCCTGCTGGAGTGCGGGTTTCGCGGAGGAACTGATGGGGGTAACGGCATCCTGCAAGCGGGCCAGGTAAAGCCAGCTGAGCCAGTCGCCGGCGCAGAGCTCCAGCCATGAACTGAGCTGCTCAGCCCAGGCAAGGCCAGATGCTCCAAAAGGATGCAGCAGCAATTCCTCATCGCCAGGGCCCACTGATGCGACCGCCTGGAGTTGTCGCTTCCATTCAGGTTTCAGGCGCCGCACTTGCCGGGCGGCATAGCCGTGCTGAAGTGCAAGGCCAGCGCTGGCGTAGTGCTGGCTGAGCGCCAGCCAAGCGTGGGGATCAAGGGGAGTGGACCGCAGCTGAGCCCAGAGATCGGAGATCTGAGCCCAGTGCGGTTCAGGCTGGGGCATCAAGGAAGCCCAGTCACGCTGACATTGCTGCCCACAATCAGTTGCTCAAGACCAGCAACGCTGTTAAAGACGTTGTAGGTACCCGACAGCCCTGGAACGCTGCCACTGCCACTGAAGGTGATGGTGCCGGCATTGGTCCAGGTTCCATCGGTGACGGCAACGCTGTCGCCGGCATTGCCGCTGATCACCAGCTGGCGGCGTTGTTCTGTGGTGGGCTGAACGTAGGTGCCACCGGTTTGGCCCAAGGAGGCAGCATTGGAGCTGTTGAGCCAGTTGAAGCCCGTCAGATCATCGATGTCGCGCTTGGCGAGGGTGAGGCTGTTGTTGCCGGATCCGGTGAGATCAATGATTTCGATTGATTCCAGGCGCGACAAGCCATCCGGGCTGACGGCCCCCTGGTTGGCCACCTGGGTGAGGTCAAAGGCCAGGGCCGAGCCATCCAAGGATATGGCATCGATCCCGCTGCCGCCATCGACGCGGGCGAGCTGGGCGGTGTTGCCGCCACTGCCGAAGGGGTTGAAGAGGGCGGTGAGATTGGAGGCATTGAGAAGGAAGCGGTCGTTGCCGCTGCCGCCGTAAAGCACATCGGCGCCGCCAGCTCCGGTGATGATGTCGTTGCCGGCCCCTCCGACGAAGGTTTCTGCGGCGGTGGTGCCGACCTTGGTGTCGTTGCCAGTGGTGCCAACCCAATCAACGGCGGTCTGCAGGAAGGCGCCGGTGGTGGAGCCAAAAATCACATAGCTGCGGCCGGCGTATCTGCCTGCGGATGGGTGGCGGTGTGCCCCGACGATCAGATCAGCGAGGCCATCGCCGTTGACATCACCGGCGGCCGAGACGCTGATGCCGCTCTTGTCACCAGCGGATTGCCCATTGATCACGAAGCCGCCGCTGCCGGCGGCAACGGCGGAGAGGTCAATGGCGGTGGTGGAGGCTTTGCCAAAGACCACATAGCTGCGGCCGGCGGAGTAGCCGGTAGCTCCAACGATTAGGTCAGCAAGGCCATCACCGTTAACATCACCAGCAGCAGAGACGCTCCATCCGCTCCAATCAAGAACTGATTGACCATTGATCACGAAGCCACCGCTGCCGGCGGCGACTGCGGAGAGGTCAATGGCGGTGGTGGAGGCTTTGCCAAAGACCACATAGCTGCGGCCGGCGGAGTAGCCGGCGATAGGAGAACTCTTGAATGCACCTACAATCAAGTCCGCGAGGCCATCGCCGTTGACATCACCGGCGGCAGAGACACTCAGACCGCTGTAGTCATAGCGAGCTTGCCCATTGATCACGAAGCCGCCACTGCCGGCGGCTACAGCCGAGAGGTTGATGGCGGTGGTGGAGGCTTTGCCAAAGACCACATAGCTGCGGCCGGCGTTGGGGCCTGCAGCGGGGTCGCTGCGCCATGCGCCAACGATCAGATCAGCGAGGCCATCACCGTTGACATCACCGGCGGCAGAGACGCTACAACCGCTTTGATCACCAGCCGATTGAACATTGATCACGAAGCCGCCGCTGCCGGCGGCGACGGCTGAGAGGTTGATGGCGGTGGTAGATATTTTACCAAAGACCACATAGCTGCGGTCGGCGCCTGAGCCTGGGAAGGTGCTGACGAGTCCGCCAACGATCAAGTCAGCAAGGCCATCGCCGTTGACATCACCGGCGGCAGAGACACTGCCACCGCTGTAGTCTTGGGCAGATTGCCCATTGATCACGAAGCCGCCGCTGCCGGCGGCAATGGCGGAGAGGTCAATGGCGGTGGTGGAGGCTTTGCCAAAGACCACATAGCTGCGGCCGGCCTTGGTGCCGGCGGCAGGGGCGCTGAGACGTGCTCCGACGATCAGATCAGCAAGGCCATCACCGTTGACATCACCGGCGGCAGAGACACTGAAGCCGCTTTGATCACCAGCGGATTGACCATTGATCACGAAGCCGCCGCTGCCGGCGGCAACGGCGGAGAGGTTGATGGCGGTGGTGGAGGCTTTGCCATAGACCACATAGCTGCGGCCGGCCCAGGTGCCGCTATAGGGAGCGCCGACGATCAGATCAGTAAGGCCATCGCCGTTGACATCACCGGCGGCAGAAACGCTCCTGCCGCTTCCGTCATAGGCGGCTTGACCATTAATCACAAAGCCGCCGCTGCCAGTGGCAACGGCTGAGAGTTCGATGAGTGTCCCAACGGAGCCATCACCATTGAGATCATTTCTCAGGCTTGATTCCGCCGCGTAGAACTCGGTCGTACTCAGCAACTTGCCGCCTGTCTGAGCCCCCGATCCATTGAGATTCCAGATCGCATAGGAACCATCAATGTTCTTGAGGTAGAGATCAAATCCAGCCCCATTGGCCGCAGCGGCGAGTGCGCTCCAGCCATTTCCAAGACTTGTGGCAGAGGCATTGATCCCCACATAGGTGATCTGAATCGGGTTACCGCTGCCCACCTGCAGGGCATAGCCCTTGGCGTTGGTGCCCAGGCCCACGCTGCCGACGGTCTTAAAGGCGGAGAAGGGAGATCCAACGGTGCCATCGCCATTGAGATCATTGATCAGGCTTGACTCAGCGGCATAGAACTCAGCCGTACTCAGCAGCTTGCCGCCTGTCTGTGCTCCCGATCCATTGAGGTTCCAGATCGCATAGGAACCGTCGATGTTCTTGAGGTACACGTCAAATCCTGCCCCGTTGGCCGCAGCAGCGATGGCACTCCAGCCGGCGCCTGGGCTGGTGGGCGAGGCATTGATGCCCGCGTAGGTGATCTGGATCGGATTGGCGCTGCCCATCTGCAGGGCATAGCCTTTGCCGTTGATGCCCAGCGCCACGCTGCCAACGCTCTTGATCGCGGAGAAGGGGGCACCAACGGAGCCATCTGCATTGAGATCATTGCTCAGGCTTGATTCCGCCGCGTAGAACTCGGCCGTACTCAGCAACTTGCCGCCTGTCTGTGCTCCCGATCCATTGAGGTTCCAGATCGCATAGGAACCGTCGGTGTTCTTGAGATACACGTCAAATCCCGTACCGTTCGCCACACCAGCAATGGCACTCCAGCCGGCAGCTAGACTTGTGGGCGAGGCATTGATCCCCGCGTAGGTGATCTGGATCGGATTGGCGCTGCCCATCTGCAGGGCATAGCCTTTGCCGTTGATGCCCAGCGCCACGCTGCCAACGCTCTTGATCGCGGAGAAGGGGGCACCAACGGAGCCATCTGCATTGAGATCATTGCTCAGGCTTGATTCCGCCGCGTAGAACTCGGCCGTACTCAGCAACTTGCCGCCTGTCTGTGCTCCCGATCCATTGAGGTTCCAGATCGCATAGGAACCGTCGGTGTTCTTGAGATACACGTCAAATCCCGTACCGTTCGCCACACCAGCAATGGCACTCCAGCCGGCAGCTAGACTTGTGGGCGAGGCATTGATCCCCGCGTAGGTGATCTGGATCGGATTGGCGCTGCCCACCTGCAGGGCATAGCCTTTAGCGGTGCTGCCCAAAGCAACGCTGCCAATGCTCTTGATCGCGGAGAAAGGGTTCCCAACGGAGCCATCTGCGTTGAGATCATTGCTCAGGCTTGATTCCGCCGCAAAGAACTCGGCCGTACTCAGCAACCTGCCGCCTGTCTGAGCCCCCGATCCATTGAGGTTCCAGATCGCATAGGAACCATCGG
>Ga0194061_1000065_pt1 | contig 55639 bp, 59 predicted proteins | sample SepL2221m_MetaG_FD_163423 | JGI IMG/M metagenome (GOLD analysis project Ga0194061, IMG submission 163423) | Anoxic zone freshwater microbial communities from boreal shield lake in IISD Experimental Lakes Area, Ontario, Canada - Sep2016-L224-21m | ecosystem: Environmental > Aquatic > Freshwater >... | reverse complement strand
TGATGGTCCAGGTAGGGGACGGGGGAGGTCAGGGGCGCCTCAACGGGCGGGGTCCTTCCCATGCTGACAAGATCGGGAGGGATGGAGGAGGGGTCGATGGCTACGGGCACGCCTGGATCGATGCTCCAACGGTTGCTGGCCTCCCTGGCCTTGGCACCCCTGCTGCCGCTGGCGCTCCTGACGCTGACGCCGGCAAGGGCCCAGTTCGTGATCAAGGATCCATCGGAATCAAGGCCTGCCGGGCTGGTGATCATCGAGAACCGCCTCACCCTGGAGGGCCCCAGGGTGGTGGGGGTCTACGCGGTGACTACCGATGAGAAGGACCCCAGCCTGCGGCGCATCAAGGTCTGGTACGAACTGCCCAACAACGTGAATGTCCGCAACGAGACGATCCGCTGTGCGCCCTCTGGCCCCATGCGGGTCACCCCCAACGGCACCAACCTGATGGTGCGGGAACTCAATCCTGGCGGTCTGATCTCCCCGGTGAACCGGGAGGATCACCTGGTCTGGTGGACCTCCTGCTTCCCGGAGCAGGGCGGCGGCAAGGAGCCCTCGACCCTGCGGGCCCTGGCCCTGAAGCTGGGTTTCAATGGCAACCTCCAGGAGAAGGAGTACGCCGTTCCTGGTGCTCGATAGATTTCGATCTCCCAGCGGTCGGGCATGAGCGACGTCAACCTCCCGGACGGGCCTGAGCAGGAGGCCGCCCTCAGCGCCTCCGATCCCGGTGAAACCCCCGCCCCAGTGCCCGGGCCGGCCCGGTTGTTGCTGGTGGACGATGAGCCCGGCCTGCGCACCGCCGTTCAGGCCTACCTCCAGGACGAGGGCTTTGAGGTAACCACGGCGAACGATGGGGAGGAGGGTTGGACGGCCGCCCAGGCCCAGCTGCCGGATCTGGTGATCAGCGACGTGATGATGCCCCGCCTGGACGGCTACGGGTTGTTGAAGCGCCTGCGGGCCGACGAGCGGCTGGGAGGCACGCCGGTGATCTTCCTCACCGCCAAGGGCATGACCGCCGATCGGATTGAGGGCTTCCAGGCTGGCGTTGACGACTACATCCCCAAGCCGTTTGACCCGGACGAGCTGGTGGCCCGGGTGCGCAACGTGGTGCGGCGCCAGGAGCGGCTGCTGACGGAGGCCGCCCGCTATGCGGATGCGGACATCGGCCAGATGGCCCGCCAGATCACCGAGATCCGCTCCCTGTTGCAGACGGGTGGGGGCAAGAAGGGCGCCAGCCCCGTCCACCACGACTTCACCCCCCGGGAGGCCAGCGTGCTGCAGCTGGTGGCCGAGGGGATGATGAACAAGGAGATCGCCCGGAGGCTGGAAACCTCTATCCGCAACGTCGAGAAATACGTGAGTCGGCTGTTCATCAAGACAGGCACGTCCAGCCGCACGGAACTGGTGCGCTACGCCCTCGAGAACGCCCTGGTGGAGTAGGGCCCTGGACTGGCTGCCGGCGGAGCTGAACCGGGGCTGGACCTACCGGGATCGCGTCGAGCCGGCCCAGGCTGGGATGGCCGTGGGTGCGTATTACGCCAGCCGCCACCGCCATTCCGATCGGGCCACCTGGCTGGGGCGGCTGGCGGCGGGGGAGATCGAGCGCAACGGCCAGACCCTGCGCACCGACGGGCCCCTGGCGGCCGGGGATCGCCTCGCCTGGCAGCGGCCGCCGTGGCAGGAGGGGGCCGTTCCGGCGGCCTGGGCCGTGGTGTTCGATGACGGCGACCTGCTGGTGATCGACAAGCCCTCGGGGCTGCCGGTGCTGCCGGCAGGGGGCTGGCTGGAACACACGCTGCTGCGGCTGCTGGAGCGGCGCCATGGCGACGACCCCGCCGGTGTGCCCCGGCCCGTGCACCGGCTGGGGCGCTTCACCTCGGGGGTGTTGGTGTGCGCCCGAAGGCCAGCGACCCGGGCCTGGTGGAGCGAACGGCTGCGGGAGAGCACGGCAGCAGACGCGGGGCCAGGCGAGGGCTGCCGCAAGATCTATGCGGCCCTGACGGCGCCCGGCGCCCTGCCCCTGGAACTCGGGGAACCCCTCACGGTCACCGCCCCGGTGGGCCGGCGTCCCCACCCGCTGCTGGGTCAGGTGTGGTGCGCTGCTGCCGATGGCGATGGCAGCGCCCTTTCGGCCCACAGCGTGGTGACCCTGCTGGAGCGCCGCCGCGATGGGGACCGGGTGGAGGTGGAGATCCGCACGGGCCGGCCCCACCAGATCCGCATCCACCTGGCCCATCTGGGGGCGCCCCTGCTGGGGGACCCCCTCTACCTGCCAGGGGGCGACGCCCGAGCGGACGCCGTGCCCGGGGAAGGGGGCTACCGGCTCCATGCCCAGCGGATTGTGGTGGAGGGGCCGGGGGGTGGTCGGGTGGCGCTGGAGGCGCCACTGCCGCCGGAGTTGGTGATCCACGCCGCCAGAGCCCCTACCACTGGCGACTGAGCCCCTGCCGAGCAAGCCCACCGTGCCCGACCCTGCTGCGCCAACTGGCTAGACCTGGCGCCATCGCGCTCTCGACTCTCCCTTTACTGCTCCCCGTCCCAAAGGTTCTCCAGGGTGTAAGGCCCCCCCTCCAGGCACCAGAAGTCCCCCTTGACCAGCCGCTGGTGCTGGTCAAGGCCCGCCAGCCGCGCCATCAGGTCGTCATCGAGGTGGTGCCATGCGGCGGCCAGGTTTTCGGCCAATCGCTGGGGCTGCACGGTTTTGGGGATCACGGCGGTGCCGCAGCCGATGCCCCAGGCCAGCAGCACCTGGGCGGGGGTGAGCTGCCGTTCGGCGGCGATCGCTTCCACCTCCGGCTGGTGGAGCACCAGGGGTGATCGGTTGTCGCCAGGGGCTCCCAGCGGGGCGTAGGCGGTGAGGTGGATGCCGGCCCCTTGGCAGTGGGCGAGCAGGTCGTTCTGCTGCAGCAGCGGATGGCGCTCCACCTGCAGCACCGCCGGCTGGATCTGGGCGCTGTGGCCCAGGGCGATCAGCTTGGCGAGGCTGAAGTTGGACACCCCGATCTGACGACACAGGCCGGCTTCCACCAGCTCCTCCATGGCGGCCCATGTGGCGGCCAGGGGCACCTGATCGAGGCCGTATTGGTCAGACGGGGCGGTGGGCATGCCCACACCGCGGCGCTGGGCCACGGGCCAGTGCATCAGGTAAAGGTCCAGCTGGTCGAGGCCCAGATCCCGCAGGCTGCGCTCCAGGGCCGGCCGCACCTCCTGCGGTTCATGGGCGTCGTTCCAGAGCTTGGAGGTGATCCACAGCTCCTCCCGCCGCACTGCTCCTTCGGCGAGGGCCCTCCGCAGGGCTGAGCCGATCTGGGCCCCATTGCCATAGCTGGCCGCGGTGTCGATGTGCCGGTAGCCGAGGGCCAGAGCGGTGCGCACCGTGGTGGCGGTCTGCTCCAGCGGCAGGCACCAGGTGCCCAGCCCCAGGGCTGGCATGGCGTCGCCGTTGGCGAAGGCCAGGCTGGGCATGGGGCGGTGGAGAGGGGGCGTCACGGGTGGTGGCGGTTGGTGGTGGTGGGGCCTTGCCGAGAACCCCATGAACAGCATGCCCAGGCCCTTCTGGCGGGCGAAATCTTCCACCCGAACAGCATCTCGGGTGCTGAACAGTTCGCTGAGCAGGCGACAGCTGGCGGCGGCGGCATTGATCGGGAACTGGCCGAGGCAATGGTGGGCTAGTCCCAGAGTCTCCTGCGAACGATAACAATTTGGATGGCTACAGCATTAAGATAGGCAATAAGCAGCTAATTTAAAATATGCGGATCACACCCATGCCCGCCAGGGGATTTCTTGGAAAAATCTCCCGCGCTAAGTTTCTGTCGGCGTCCCTAATTGGCGGCATCGCCTTCCTCTTGCCAGAATTCTTGCGTGCTGCGAAAGGAAGATCCATGATGTTCACGATCCTGCATACCAACGATTTGCATGCCAGTTTCATCGGCATGGGTCCATCTTCTGATTACAGCCCATTCAAGCTGAATGACGACACGACCCGTGGTGGCTATGCGCGGTTGGGGAGTTTGATCGCCCAGCGCACCGCTGCGCGCAGGGAGCAAGGGCCCGTATTGGTGCTGGATGCAGGTGACTACAGCATGGGCTCGGCCTTCAGTGCGGCTACACGCGAGACCGGCGGTGAATTGCATCTGATGGGAAAGATGGGCTATGACGCAACCACCTTCGGTAACCACGAGTTTGATCTCGGGCCAGCGGGCCTGGGCAGCTCCATCGGCGCTGCCGTGAAGGCGGGCCCCATCCCGGCTGTACTCGCTGCGAACACCAGCTTTTCGGGCAGCGATCCCAGCCTGGTCGACCTTCAGGCGCTGACCCGCAAGGGTGTGATCCGCCGCTACCAGGTCATCGAGCGGGGCGGCCTGCGCTTCGGCATCTTTGGCGTCCTGGGCAAGGAGGCCATGATCTACACCAGTGGAGGCGCCACGAGCTTTGCCGATCCAACCACCGCAGCAAAAGAGGTGGTGAAGATCTTGCGCGAGAGCGAAAAAGTTGATGTCGTCATTGCACTGAGTCATGGAGGCGTTGAAAAGGGCCCAGACGGCCGCTACGTCGCCGGAGAAGATGTGCAGCTTGCCAAGGATGTGCCGGGCATTGATGTTGTGATCAGTGGCCACAGCCACACGGAATTAAAGGAGGCAATCCTCGTGAACGGACGCACGCCGGTTGTCCAGACTGGAAAGGAGAGCAACAACCTCGGCGAACTGGTCCTCGCGCTGGATGGCAGCAAGTTGAGCGTCACCTCGTACCGGCTCCTGCCGATCGATGACAGCATCCTCGGTGATCGGGCCATTGATCATGAGATTGACCAACTGAAGAAGTCGGTCAGTGCAGCTGCCTTCTCTTCACGGGGCTACAGCATTGACCAGCCCCTGGCCATCGCACCACGGGATCTGCCCAATACCTATGGCGACATCTCGGCTGGCACCTTGCTGGCAAATCTGGTTACCGACTCGTTCCGTGCGGCCACCAAGGCCGACATCGGCTTCACCGCCAACGGCATGATGCGAGCAGGGCTCCTGCGCGGCAAGACCGGTGTCGTGAGGGTCTACGACGTGTTTGCCGTGGCACCTCTCGGCTCGGGCGTTGTGGATCCAACGGCCGGCAGCACGCTGGTGACAGGCTATTTCAGCGGTAGGGATCTCAAGAATCTGCTGGAGTTCATGCTCATCGATAGCCCAGCCCATCCCGGCGAGTATTTCCCTCGCGCCTCCGGCATGCGCTTTCGCTATGACCCCACCCGTCCGAAGTTCGACGTGGTGACGGCGATTGAGCTGGGAGACCTTGACAGCGGCTACAAAGCCATCGACATCAGTGGCAAGGATGGGCGCCTCCATAGCCTGAGTTGCCCGTTGATGCTCGGCCCGATCATTGTGGCCATCCCCAGGTACACGAAGGGCAAGCTGGCCCTTGTTCCCAAGAAAAAAGATGGCACGCCCCTCACCTCCAGAGTTGAGGCACTGGAGCTGCCCCCTGAAAATCCGGGTTACCTATTGCCGCCGCCAGGCACCACGGATCTGGAGAGTGTGGTCAAGGGGGCGGGGAGCTATGCGACCCAGGAGATCAAGGAGTGGCAGGCGATCATGGATTACCTCCGGAGCCTGCCGGTCACGGTCAAGGGTGAACTACCTGTGATCCCCGTAGATGAACGTGCTGCCGAGGTGCGGGCCATCAAGATGGCTTGAATGTTCCCGCCGGGGTGCAAGTCAACGACGGGCGAGAGCCATGGACCAATCAACCAAAGACCCCGCTAGGGCTGGCCTAGGCAGGGCCAGCCAGCAAGCACCTGGAGGGGACAGGCCACCGCAAGGCCCCTGATGCACCTGTAGGCCTTGCCTGTCATTCAGGGGCGGGATTCGGTGTTTAAGATCCTATTCAACAATTCAACAGCAGGGATGGGATCATGGAATCCAACGGCCGCGTTGTGCGCCAATTCATTGAGAAGGTTCTGAACGGAGGAGAGATCGATGCTTCCGGCGAGTTCTTCTGGGACGACATGGTCGAGCAAGTTCCGCTGCCGGGCCAAGGTCCGGGTGTTGAAGGGTTGAAGCACGCCTTGCGTGGGTTTAGGCAGGCGTTCCCCGACATGCATTGGACGGTCCAAGAGCAGATCGTTGAGGGCGACAAGGTGGTGTCACGCTTTGAGTGGATAGGCACCCATCAAGGGACATTCCTAGGGGTGCCAGCCACAGGTCATCCCGTAACGGTTTGGGGCATCGTGATCGACCGCTTGGAAGGAGGGAAAATCAAGGACACGCGCATCATCATGGATACCCTTGGTCTGCTGATGCAGTTGGGCGTGGTTCCACCGCCAAAGGGATGACTCAGGCGCCGCCCCACCAGGCGCTCTAGCCATGGATAGGCCCCTGCTCCGCTGGGGAATCATGCGGCATATTGGGTTCTTTCCCAATAACGGAGCCAGGAGACATGGGCAACCGATTGAGCCTCTTCACTTCCGCTTGCCTTGTTGTGGGCGGTGGTTTAGGCCTGGTCGGTTCTTTTTCACCATCTGCCGTGCGCGGCATCGCATGGGGTCTCGATGGCACCGCGCTTGTCCTTGGTGCGGCCCTTCTCGCGGTGCACCACATCAGGCTCGGAAACGAGCAGTTGGCGGCCGGCTTTCTCGTTTTTGCGGCCGGTCAAACCCTTGTGGTTTCTGGTTCGGCCATGGAGCTGTCAGCGAGCTCAGCCGTGTTTGGAGCTGGCGTGGGTTTGTGGGCTGCGGCTTTGGCACTGGTGAGTGCCTCGTCAGCAATGCCGATCTTCGTCAGGGCTACAGGCGCCATCGCATCCGTCCTGTTTGCCGTGACGGCACTTCAGATCTATGGCGGCACGGCACTGAATCCACTGTCGAAACCCCTGCCGTTTATTGCCTATCCGTTCTTGGTGCTCACGCTCTTTGGTTGGGCGTGGGTTCATTACCGCTCCGGTGGGAGGAATGCGGCATGACCAAGGGGCCCTAGCCGCGGTGATAAAGGATGGGAGCCATCCATGGGAGCGCTTCCTTAACGCTGAAGATTCGCGCCTCGGCTCCCATGCTGGATGTTGTTGAGGGGACCCTACCTGCCCTTCAGCTCCTCCCAGCGTGCGCCTTCAGATGCGTTCGAATTCCACCAGTTGTGAGTAGTAGAACGGCGCCTGGTTGAGGCTGCGCTGCACCATGCGAAAGCCACTGCGTTCCGCCGCTGCCACGATCCCGGACTCCCGCAGGGTGTAGGCCCTGGTGGTCTTGCTGGGGCCTGGGAACAGCTCGCCGATCCGCTTCAGCACCGCCAGGAGGGGCGTGTAAGGGGCAAAGCTGACGATCAGGCGCCGCTCCGCCAGGGAGGCCAGGTGCTCCACCATCTGTTCCGCCGGTTCCTGGGGGTAGTGAATGAACACATCCAGGCAGATCACGGTGTCGAAACGGCCCTCCAGGCTTTCGAGATCCGAAGCGCTGAAGCTGAGCCGGGCGGGATCGATCCCCTGCTCCTCTGCCCGGCGTTGGGCTTCCTTCACCATCGACTCCGAAAGGTCGCTGGCGTGGATGCTGCCGGCCCCCAGTGACGCCAGCGGCAGGCTGAGGCTGCCCACGCCGCAGCCCGCATCACAGAAACTCCTTAGCGCCAGGTTGCCCTCCTCCTGCAGCCAGGCCAGCACCTGATCCACGGTTTTCTGGTGGCCGAGGCGGATGTTGCGCTGCACCTTGTTGACCGCGTCGCTGTTGCTGTAGATGCGATTCCAGCGATCGAAGCCGGTGCTGTTGAAGTAGGCCTTCACCTCCGCTTTTTCAGAATCCTTTTCGGTGGTTGTCGTGGCGGGATCCAGCAGCTGGTCGGGGGCCATGGGGACGGGCCGCTGAGGGCCGATGGGGAGCTGGCGCGGATCCTAGTCAGCGCAGCCGGTGGCCCTGCGCCAGTGGAGGGACCCATCCCTCCCGGTGCTCCAGCGCAGACATTCCTCCAGCGGCATCCCCACCAGCAACTCCTCCAAGGGCCGCTCCTCCCCCAGCACCCGCCGCGGGGTGACCGTGGCGGCCGCGATCGCTCCACCGACCTCACCGCCCCAACGCACCAGCCGCCGCACCCCCTCCAGCAGGGGAAGCGTGGTCCCCGCAAGGGTGCCGTCCTCCAGTCGACAGCTGCCGTCCTCCACCAGGAGCACCCGCTCGTCCCAGCGGTGGCGCCCGTCCCCCAGGCCGTAGGGCGCCAGGGCATCGCTGACGATCACCAGCTGCTGCGGAGCCAGCCGCTGCAGCAGCCGCACCATCGAGGGGGCCACATGCACCCCGTCGGCGATCAACCCCAGGGCCACATCGCCCCTCAGCAGCGCCGCCGCCAGGGGCCCGGGGGCCCGGTGCCCCAGGCCGGCCATGGCGTTGAAGGCATGGGTCACCATCGCCACACCGCCCATGAACGCTCTCTCCGCCTGGGCCTCATTGGCGGCGCTATGGCCCAGGCTCACCACGATCCCGTGGGCGCGCAGGGCCTCGATCACGCCGTCCGCCCCCTCCACTTCCGGTGCCAGGGTGACCAGATCAATGGCGTCCTCAAAGCCGGCGAGCCGCTCCCGCAGCGCCTCCTGGCTGGGGGCGGCCAGGTGCTCCGCCGGGTGGGCGCCCCGCCGCTCCGGCGCCAAAAAAGGGCCCTCCAGGTGGGCCCCCAGCAACTGGCAGCGGCCTGGTTTGTGCTGGTGACGGGCCTGCTCCAGCACCGCCAGGGACCGCCGCAGGGGCGCCACGGCGCAGGTCACCAGGGTGGGGCAGATGGCCTCCACCCCGTCGCGCCAGAGCAGATCCAGCAGCTCCAGCAGCCGGGGTAGGTCCTCCTCCGCCAGTTCCGGGAAGGCCAGCCCCAGGCCCCCATTGATCTGCAGATCCACCCCGCCGGGGCTGAGCCGATCACCGCCCCAGGTCTCACCGGCGCCGCTGCTGCCGGCCGGCAGGGGCCGCACGACGGCGATCAGGCCGTCCCCGTCGAGGCCGATGCGCCAGGCGCGGTCGTCGTCAAGCAGGCGGACATGGCTGAGCCAGCGCATGGCGGATGGCGGCGGGCCGCAAGGGACAGGAGAATGCCATTCTCTGTGCCCCCCTGCCGTGGTTGCCGCCCCGTCCCCGTCTTCGCCGCCGCTGGTGGCCGTGGTGATGGGCAGCGACTCCGACCTGCCCACCATGGAGCCGGCCGTGCGCATCCTGGAGCGCTTCGGCGTGGCCACGGAGGTGCGGGTGCTCTCGGCCCATCGCACCCCCGAGGAGATGGTGGCCTTTGCCCGTTCGGCCGCGGATCGCGGCCTGCAGGTGGTGATTGCGGGCGCTGGTGGGGCTGCCCACCTGCCCGGCATGGTGGCCGCCCTCACCCCCCTGCCCGTGATCGGGGTGCCCGTGCAGAGCCGTGCCCTCTCCGGTGTGGATTCGCTCCATTCGATCGTGCAGATGCCCGCTGGCATCCCGGTGGCCACCGTGGCCATCGGCAATGGCACCAATGCCGGTCTGCTGGCGGTGCAGATCCTGGCCACCGCCAACCCCGCGCTGCGCTCGGCGGTGGAGGCTTACCGCCGGGAGCTCCACGACCAGGTCACGGCCAAGGACGGGCGGCTCCAGGAGTTGGGCAGCGCCGAATACCTGCGCCGCATGGCCGCCTGAGCCATGGCCCTCTCCGGATCCCTGGTGGTGCCCAGCTGGCTGAGGGTTGGCCTGGCCCTGCCGTTGCTGGTGCTCAATTTCTGGGTGCTGCGCCAGTTGCTGATGCCGCTGGCCCCCTTCCCCGCCCTGTTCCTGGCGGCGGCCCTGATCGCCTTCCTGCTGGATCTGCCCAGCCGTTGGCTCACGGGCCGGGGGTTGCCCAGGCCCGTGGCTCTGTTGGTGGTGGTGGGCCTCACCGTCGGCTTGGGGGTGCTGGCGGCCCTGTGGCTGGTGCCGCGGCTGGTGGAGCAGTTGGGGGAGCTGCTCACGGCCCTGCCTGGGTGGCTGGCCCAGTCGCAGCTGCTGCTTGAAGACCTGCAGGCCCGCAGCGCCACCTGGGGTCTCCCCGCTGATTTCAGCGACCTCAGCAACCAGCTGCTCACCCGCTCCACCCAGCTGGCGACCCGCTTCAGCCAGCAACTGCTCACCGTGCTGGGCGCCACCCTCAATCTGACGATCAACACCCTGATCGTGGTGGTGCTGGCGGTGTTCCTGCTGCTGGGGGGGGAATCGATCAGCCGTGGTCTGGCCCGTTGGCTGCCGGAGCGCTGGCGGGATCTGGTGCTCTCCACCGTGAACCGCACCTTCCGCGGCTACTTCGCCGGTCAGGTGGTGCTGGCCCTGATCCTCAGCGGCGCCCAGATCGTGGTGTTCACCCTGCTGGGCATCCCCTACGGCGTGCTCTTCGCCGTGGCGATCGGCTTCACCACCCTGGTGCCCTATGCCAGCGCCCTGACGATCACCCTGGTGAGCGGCCTGTTGGCCCTGGAGGATCCACGCACCGGCCTGGAGGTGCTGGCCGCCGCGATCAGCGTCGGCCAGGTGGTGGACCAGGTGATTCAGCCCCGCCTGATGGGGCAGATTGTGGGACTTCAGCCCGCCTGGCTGCTGGTGAGCCTGCCGATCGGTGCCCGGGTGGGCAGCTTGCTGGGCCTGGGGGATCTGCTGGGGCTGTTGCTGGCGGTGCCCGTGGCCAGCTGCCTCAAGACCTTCCTGGATGCCTGGGCCCAGAGCCTGGGGCTGCCCGATCCCGCCTCGATCAAGGTGCCGCCGGAATGACCTCAGCTTCCGCCAGGTAGGTCAGCACCTGGGCCACGCAGTCTTCCAGGCTCTGGCCGCCGGTGTCCACGCGCAACTCAGGGGCCTCAGGCTCCTCATAGGGGCTGGAGATGCCCGTGAAGTCCTTGATCTGGCCCGCCCGGGCCTTGGCGTAGAGGCCCTTGGTGTCGCGGCCTTCACACACCTGCAGATCGGCGGCGCAGTGGATCTCGATGAAGTCTGCCCCCTCCACCAGGGCCCGGGCCCGGCGCCGATCGGCCCGAAACGGCGAGACGAAGGCGGTGAGCACCACCACGCCCGCATCCAGGAACAGTTTCGCCACTTCGCCGATGCGGCGGATGTTCTCCTCCCGGTCGGCGTCGGAGAAGCCCAGATCGGCGCAGAGGCCGTGGCGCACGTTGTCGCCATCGAGCACATAGCTGGCCAGGCCCTGCTCGAACAGGGCCGAATTGACGGCGTTGGCCAGGGTGCTCTTGCCCGCCCCCGAGAGGCCGGTGAACCAGAGAATGGCGCTGCGGTGTCCCCTCTGGTGGGCCCTGGCCGAGCGGTCCACCGAGGAGTGGTGCCAGACGATGTTGGTGGCCCGGGTGCTCGTCATCGGCGGCCGGCGGTGATGGGATTCGGGTCATTGTCCCTGGCGGAGCGTCCGGTGCTCAGAAGCTCTTCACCAGAAGCGATGCCCCCATGAGCAGGGAGAGAACCTCAAAAGCCCTTTTCACCACCTGGCTGCCTTGGGCGATCGCCAGGTGGGCGCCGAGGTAACCGCCGACGATCGATCCGAGCAGCAGCATCGGCAGCCAGGTCCAGGCGATCTGCCCATGGCTGCCGAGGGTGAGGGCTCCGGCCCCATTCCAGAAGAGTCCCACCAGGATCAGGGTGTAGGCCACCGCGCGGCCGTAGTCGAGGCCAAACCAGCGCACGAGCCACAGCGTCACGAACAGGCCGGTGCCGGAGGTGAGGGAGCCATTCAGGAAGCCGATCGCCGCCAGCCCCAGGCCGCCCACCACCAGCCGCCGCCGCCCCGGGGGCAGGTCCCGGCGGCGGGTGCCCAGGCCCGGATTGGCGATCGAATAGAGCCCCAGCGCGACCGTCAGCACCCCCAGCAGCAGGGTGCAGAGGCGGGGCGGCAGGCTCAGCACCGTCCGGGCTCCGAGCACCACCCCGGGGAGGCCGGTGGCCAGGATGAAGGCCGCCAGCCGCGGGTTGAGGGATCGCTCGCGGGCGTGGCGCAGGGTGGCACCGATGCCCAGGGCCACACTGGCGAGTTTGTGGGTGGCCAGGGCCAGGGGAAAGCTCAGGCCCAGCAGAATCAGCACCGGCAGCTGCACCAGCCCGGCACCGCCGCCGGCCAGGGCCGACAGCAGATTCGCCACCAGGGATGCCGCAAACACCCCCAGCTGGACCAGCAGGTCTGTGGTGGTCATGGCTCTGGCTCAGCCCCCCGCCTGCTTGGGGCGGAAGCCCTCCTGCTCCAACAGCGCCAGGGCCGCCGCCACCTGGTCCCCCTGCAGTTCGATCAGCCCGTCCTTGAGGGTGCCGCCGCTGCCGGCGCGGGCTTTGAGCGCCTTGAGCAGGGCCCTGGCGTCGGGATCGGCCAGTTCGAGCCCGCTGATCACCGTTACGGTTTTGCCCCCCTTGCCGGCCTTGGTGCGCTGCACCCGCACCCGCTGCTGGGGGCGGGGGGTGGCGGACCGCTCGGCCCCCGGTGCCTTGGGGCGCTGGGTGCTTTCGGCGCTGCTGAACTCCTGCCAGCCCCCCTTGCCCATGGTTCCTGTGGCTTCTTCTTCTTCCATCACAGCGCAGCGGGTGGACGGGGATCGGCCCGGTTCAGTCCCCGTTTTCCCAGGCGAAGCGGGGCAGCTGCTGCAGGCCCTGGCGCTGGATGTCCGTCCACACCTGGACGATCTGGGCGAGCTCGGGGGCGCCCCGCTCGAACGTCAAGTGCTGGGAAAGGGCCAGGCTGTCCTTGGGATAGAGCACCAGCTCAAACGGCGGCCCCACCGTCAGATTGGATTTGCGCGTGATCACCTGGGACAGCAGGCAGAGCCGGGCCGCGTCCTCCAGGGAGAGGGTGCTCTGGCCGGCGTAGTCGAGCGAGGGCTTGCCGTACTTGCTCTCGCCGATCTGGAGGTAAGGCGTTTCCGGGGTGGCCATGATCGTGTTCCCCTGGGGATAGATCAGGTAGAGGCCATGGGGCTGGCCGGCGATCTGGCCGCCGAGGATGAAGGTGGCCTCGCCACTGGCGCCCGCCTGGCGCAGGGCCTGCTGGTTCTGGTTCTGCTCCTCCACGTTCAACCGGCCGATGTAGGCGGCCGCTTCGAACAGGTAGTCGGCGGTGAGCAGGCTGGGCAGATCGGCATCGGTGCCGTGGTGGCCGTGCTTGCTGGCCCGGTCGAGGTCACGGTTGATGCGGTTCAGCACCCCCTGGGTGGTGGCCAGGTTGCCGGCGGCCAGCAGCACAAACAGCCGGTCTTCGCTCGGCTGAAACGTATGCAGCTTGCGGTAGGTGGAGATGTAGTCCACCCCGGCGTTGGTGCGGGAATCGGAGGCCAGCACCAGGCCGGTCTCGAGCCAGAGCCCCACGCAGTAGGTCATCTCTGGATCCGTCCGGAAGTCCGCGATCGTAGGCAGGCGTCCCTGGTTCCTACTGTGGTGCTCCTCACGTCCCCTCCGCCGTGACCAGCACCCAGCCTTTGCCGGCGGACCTCGCCCCGTCGGTCCGGCCCACCGCCCTCGGCCGCTTCGGGCGCTTCGGTGGCCAGTACGTGCCCGAAACCCTTATCCCCGCCCTGGCGGAGTTGGAGGCCGCCGCCGCCGAGGCCTGGGCGGATCCTGCCTTCACCACCCGGCTCAACCACCTGCTGCGCACCTACGTGGGTCGGCCCACACCGCTCTACGAGGCGGAGAGGCTCAGCGAGCACTACCGCCGTCCCGAGGGTGGTCCGCGCATCTGGCTGAAGCGCGAGGACCTCAACCACACCGGCGCCCACAAGATCAACAATGCCCTTGGTCAGGCGCTCCTGGCCCTGCGCATGGGCAAGAAACGGATCATTGCCGAGACGGGCGCCGGCCAGCATGGCGTCGCCACGGCCACGGTCTGTGCCCGCTTCGGCCTGGAGTGCGTGATCTACATGGGCGTAGAGGACATGCGCCGCCAGGCCCTCAATGTGTTCCGCATGCGCCTGCTGGGGGCCACGGTGCAGCCCGTCACCGCCGGCACCGCTACCCTCAAGGACGCCACCAGTGAGGCCATCCGCGACTGGGTGACCAACGTGGAGAGCACCCATTACATCCTCGGCTCGGTGGCTGGCCCCCACCCCTACCCGATGCTGGTGCGTGACTTCCACGCCGTGATCGGCGAGGAGACAAAGCGCCAGGCCGCCGAAGCCTTTGGCCGCCTGCCCGATGTGCTGCTGGCCTGCGTCGGTGGCGGCTCCAATGCCATGGGCCTGTTCCACGCCTTCGTGGGCGACACCTCCGTGCGCCTGATCGGTGTGGAAGCGGCAGGTGAGGGGGTGGCCACGGGCCGCCATGCGGCCACCATCACCGAAGGCCGCGTGGGCGTGCTCCACGGGGCCATGAGCCTGCTGCTCCAGGACGACGAGGGCCAGGTGCAGGAGGCCCACTCCATCAGCGCTGGGCTCGACTACCCCGGGGTCGGCCCCGAGCACAGCTACCTGCGGGAAATCGGCCGGGCCGAATACGGCGCCGTCACCGATCAGGAGGCCCTCGATGCCCTGCAGCGCCTGAGCCGCCTTGAGGGCATCATCCCCGCCCTGGAAACGTCCCATGCCCTGGCCTGGCTCGAAACCCTCTGCCCCACCCTGGCCCCGGGCACCGAGGTGGTGATCAACCTCTCCGGCCGCGGCGACAAGGATGTAAACACCGTGGCCGATCGGCTCGGCGATCAGTTACAGCCCGGAACGGCCTAGGCCAGGCTCCGTCTAGGCCAGCAGGCGGCTAAGGCTGGCGGCCACCGTGCCCACCGCGGCGCGGGCCGTGGCATAGGCCATCCGCATCGGCCCCACCAGGGCCACATGGCCCTGGCCCCCTTCGCGGGTGCCGTAGCTGGCCTGCACCACGGCGCACTGCTCCAGGGCCTTGTGGGGATGCTCCGCCCCAATCCAGATGCCACCGTGGGCGAGCAGCCCCTCAGGCTGGAGCAACTGCTGGGGCTGCTCCTCCACCAGCTGCAGCAGGGGGCGCAGGCTGGCGGTGCGGCTGAACTCGGGTTGGGACATCAGCCCCCCCAGCCCCAGGGCCAGGGCGCCCTCCCCATCGGCACTGCGGGCCTGGCGATGGCTATCAAGGGCTTGGCGCAGCAGGTTGCCGCTGCCCTCCAGCTGGGTGGGAAGGCTCTCCCAATCAAGGTTGCCCGTGGCACTGGCTTGCAGTTGGGCCAGGGCCCAGCGTTCCAGGGCTGGTAATTGCGTGGCGGCATTGAGGGGCAGCCGCAGGTTGAGGCTGGTGGCGGTGGCGGAGCTTTCCACCAGCAGCACCAGCAAGCGATCGCCGCTGGGCACCAGCCGCAGGGTCTGGAGGGTGGGCTTGGTCCGTTGGGGCCGGGTGATCAGGCTCAGCAGGCCGGTCAGGTCGGCCAGGCGGCGGGTCAGGTGCAGGAGAAGGTCGTCGAGGGCGGCCCACTGGAGGCTGAGACTGGCCATCTCCCGCTCCAACTGCAGGGCGGCCGCCCCGGGGGCCGGCAACAGTTGGTCGACGTAGAGGCGGTAGCCCTGCTGGCTCGGCACCCGGCCGGCGGAGGTGTGGGGCTGGGTCAGCAGTCCCTTCTGCTCCAGGGCCCCCATGGCGGAACGCACCGTGGCGGGGCTGGCGGGCAGGCCGAAGCGCCGTACCAGGGTGTGGCTGCCCACCGGCTCCATCGTGTCCACGTAGTGGCGCACCGTGGCTTGCAGCACCTCCTGCTGGCGCTTGGGCAGCTGTGGCGGGCCGGCGGGGGGCAGGGGCTGAGAACGATCTGGTTGCCTCGGATCGTAGGGGGAGCGGCTCAGTAGCGGGGAACGCTGGGATCCACCTCGACGCTCCAGGCCTCGATGCCCCCCTGGAGGTTCCAGACGTCGGTGAAGCCCTGGGTTTCCATCAGCCAGCAGGCGAACTGCCAGCTGCGCACCCCCGCGTGGCAGAGCACCACCACAGGCCGGTTCCGGTCCATCAGGCCGTCGATCCGCGACACCCACTCCTCCGAACGGCTCAGGGGCAGGTGGACCACTGGATAGGCCAGGGCAGCCCTCTCCAATTCAGCCGGCTCACGCACGTCCACCAGTTGGATGGCCTCCCCCCGCAGGAGCCTGGCCTGCAGGTCGGGGGCGGAAACGGTGGCGGGAGGGGTCATGGCGTCTGGCAGGGCAGGGGACGGGGGTTGGGTACCAATCGGAGCCGGAATGCATAAAGATGAGGCGACTGCTGGGTACACCGCGTGAAGCTCCGCCCCTTCCTTGCGGTTGTGACGGCGGTGGCCCTGCTCCTGCTCTCCTTGGCGGCTGGAGGTTGGTGGCTGCTGCTGAGGCAGAGCCCCCTCGCGCTCCAGAACCACAGTCTGCAGTTGCCGGCCGCGGCGCGCTTCGTTCCCCGCAACGCCCCCCTCAGCCTGCACCTGCAGATCGCTCCCGACCGGGCCGTGGCCTACGCCCGGGCGGTGGCCCCCCCCCGCCAGCGCCGTCAGGCCGCCGCTGCGATCGAACGGTTACGGGATGGTGCCTTCGCCGCCGCTGGCCTCGACTACGGCGCGGAACTGGCCAGCTGGATTGGCGACGACCTCAGCGTGGCCCTGCTCGATGCCCCCGGGGAGTCGGCCCCGGGTTGGGTGCTCGCCCTGGCCAGCCGCGATGGCGAAGGGGCCCGCAACTTCCTGCAACGGTTCTGGCAGACCCGCAGCCTGGCGGGTACCGACCTGCAGATCAGCAGCTACCGCGGCATGGGGCTGATCAGCGGCCGTGGCGCCCTCCTGGGCCAACGACCCCAGCCCCTGGCCACGGCCCTGATCGATGACGATCTGGTGCTGATCGCCTCCGGGCGGATCGTGCTGGAGCAGGCGCTGGACGTCTCCCAGATCAACGAGCTCAACCAGGCGGGCAGCCCCGCGTTGCGCCAGCAGATCGAGCGGTTGGGGCCTGGCATCGCCCTGGTCATGGCCCGGGGCGAGCCTCTGGCGTCCTGGCTCGGCTTGCCGCCGTCCCTGGCCGCCGTATCGCCGCTCAGGGATCTGGTGGCGTCCGTGGTTCCCTCTGGCGCCGGGCTTTTGCTGCAGGCCGATCTGGGCGGTGAGGGGCCTTTGCCGGCCGGTTCCGCCGCCGATCTGTTGCCCCTGCTGGCCTCCCTGCGGGGCAGCCCCGAAAGCGTTCTGCTGGCGGCCAATCCCGCCGGCCTGCTCCAGGCGGTTGGGGGGACGGAACCCTCCTGGGGTGCCCTGGTGGGCACCCTCCTGAGCCAGGGGCTGGCGGACCTGGGGGGTGGGCTGCCGGCCCTGCTGGCCCGCTCCGACACAGGCCCCTTCCTGCTGGCCCGCCAGCCTGCGGGCTGGCTCGCGGGTACCCCCTCCGACCAACCCAGTCCCCAGCAGCTCGAGCCAGCCCTGGCGGCCGAGGGGTTCCTGGAGGCCCCCCTGGAGGCCAAAGGCCACGAGCTCATGGTCTGGACCAGGCTGGAGGCCCGGCCAGTCAAGGGGGATCCCGACCAGCTGCTGGCCAGCCTGGCGGGGGCCCGCAGCCTCCAGGACGGCCAGGCCTGGTGGGGCGAGGGTCTTGGGGTGCTCGAAGACCAGTGGGGTGGGAGCCCCGACGCCACGGCCCGGTTCGACCAGCTCCAGGCGCTGGCCAGCCCGGGGGCTCCGCTGCAGTGGGCCCTGGCCCAGGCTCCGGCCCGCAGTCTGCTGGGTGGCTGGCAGCCCTGGCGCCTGCTCTCGGGCCTGGCCGGTGCCCCCTTCTCCGAAACGGTGAAGGGACTGGCCTTCAGCCTGGAGGTCCCCGCCGCCAGCCCTGGTTCTGGCGGCGACGAACCGGCGAGTCAGCTGCGCCTGCGGGCCCGGCTCGCGTTGGGCTGAGCCGATGGCACCCCGCCGTGAACTGCTGTTGTTGCGCCACGGGATCGCCGAGGACCGGGCCCTGGGTCTGGAAGATGCCCAGCGGCCGCTGACCCCCCGGGGCCGCGAGCGCACGGCCAAGGTGCTCGAACGGCTGGTGGCCCTGGGTCTGGCGGGCGATGCCATGGTCAGCAGCCCCTTGGTACGGGCGTTTCAGACCGCCGAGCTGGCGGTGGCGGCTGGCCTGGCCGACGGCTTCGAGCCAAGCACCGCCCTGGCGCCGGGGGGCCAGCCTGAGCCTTTGCTGGAGCGCCTTGGGCAACGGCTGATCCTGGTGGGCCATGAGCCCGATCTCAGCGAGCTGGCCGCCCAGCTCTGCGGCGCGCCCGCCGGCTGCCTGCGGCTGCGCAAGGCAGGGGTCATCCTGCTGGAACTGCCCCAGGCTGAAGGCGAAGCGTTCGCCGGCCCGGGAGCCCGCGCCATCCTCAGCCTGTTGCTGAGTCCCCGCAGCCTCGGGCTCTGAACCATGGAGGCTCCCGTGGATCACCAGGACCGGTCAGTAGCGCTACTGCGGAGGCGCCGCAACCGGTTCTAGGTTCAAGGGCTACCTGTTGAGCGGTCCGCAATGGTGGTCGATGCATCCCTGGCCCCCGCGAGCAACGGTGTGGTGTACCGGCCGGGCCTCGAGGGGGTGCCGGCCACCCAGTCGGCCATCTGCGATATCGACGGAGCCCGGGGCCTGCTCACCTACCGCGGCTATGGCGTCGATGACTTGGCAGCCCACAGCAGTTTCCTCGAAACCAGCCACCTGCTGATCTGGGGCGAGCTGCCCACCGCCTCCGCGCTGCGCACCTTCGAGCACGAGGTGCAGATGCACCGCCGGGTCAGCTTCCGCATCCGGGACATGATGAAGTGCTTCCCAGCCAGCGGGCACCCGATGGATGCGCTGCAGAGCAGCGCCGCTTCCCTGGGGCTCTTCTATTCCCGCCGGGCCCTCGACAACCCCGAGTACATCGAAGAGGCGGTGGTGCGCCTGATCGCCAAGATTCCCACCATGGTGGCGGCGTTCCAGCTGATCCGGCAGGGGCAGGATCCGATTCAGCCCCGCGACGATCTGCCCTATTCGGCCAACTTCCTCTACATGCTCACCGAGCGGGAGCCGGATCCGCTGGCCGCCCGCATCTTCGATGCCTGCCTGATCCTGCACGCCGAGCACAGCCTCAACGCCAGCACGTTCAGCGCCCGCGTCACCGCCAGCACCCTCACCGATCCCTATGCCGTGGTGGCATCGGCGGTGGGCACCCTGGCCGGTCCACTCCATGGCGGTGCCAATGAAGACGTGCTCGCCATGCTGGAGCAGATCGGTGATGAGTCCGGGGTGGAGGCCTTCCTCGATCGGGCCATCGCTGAAAAGCAAAAGATCATGGGCTTTGGCCACCGCGAGTACAAGGTCAAGGACCCCCGGGCCGTGATCCTGCAGCGGCTGGCCGAGGAGCTGTTCGATCGCTTCGGCCACGACAGCATGTACGACGTGGCCCGCCGGCTGGAGGAGGTGGCCGCCGGCCGCCTCGGCCCGAAGGGCATCTATCCGAACGTCGACTTCTATTCCGGGCTTGTGTATCGCAAGCTGGGCATCCCCCGCGACCTGTTCACCCCGATCTTCGCCATCGCCCGGGTGGCTGGCTGGCTGGCCCACTGGAAAGAGCAGCTGGGGGCGAACCGGATCTATCGGCCCACGCAGATCTATACCGGCCACGCCGATCGGGCCTGGCAACCGATCGGGTCTCGCGTCGAACACGTCAACTCCTGACCTCCTGCTCCTAAGTTGCCCCCACCCAAGCTGCCGCCATGCTTCCAGCTTTCGCAGCCGTAGCCCCCGCCGCTACAGCCGCCGTCGTTAGTCCGGGGCTCGATCTGGAATCCAGTTTCAACGCGGCTCTCCAGGGCCTCGGCCTCACTGCCGGAGCGGCCCACCTGCTCTGGCTTCCCCTGCCGATGCTGCTGGTGCTGGTGGGGGCCGTGGTGGGGGTGCTGGTGGCCGTCTGGTTGGAGCGCAAGATCTCCGCCGCCGTCCAGCAGCGGATCGGCCCTGAGTACGCCGGCGCCCTTGGTGTGCTGCAGCCCCTGGCCGATGGCCTCAAGTTGCTGGTCAAGGAGGACGTGATCCCCGCCCGCGCCGATGGCCTGCTGTTCACCCTTGGCCCCATCCTGGTCTTGGTGCCGGTGATCCTTTCCTGGCTGGTGGTGCCCTTCGGTCAACACCTGCTGATCAGCAATGTGGGCGTGGGGATCTTCCTGTGGATCTCCCTCAGCAGCATCCAGCCCATCGGGCTGTTGATGAGCGGCTATTCCAGCAACAACAAGTACTCCCTTCTGGGGGGGCTGAGGGCGGCAGCCCAGTCGATCAGCTATGAGATCCCCCTGGCCCTGGCGGTGCTGGCGGTGGTGATGATGAGCAACTCGCTCTCCACCGTTGACATCGTCGATCAGCAGAGCGGTGCCGGCATCCTCAGCTGGAACATCTGGCGCCAGCCGGTGGGTTTTCTGATCTTCTGGATCTGCGCCCTGGCCGAATGCGAGCGCTTGCCCTTTGACCTCCCCGAGGCGGAGGAGGAACTGGTGGCCGGCTACCAGACCGAGTACTCCGGCATGAAGTTCGCCCTGTTCTATTTGGGTAGCTACATCAACCTGGTGCTCTCGGCCCTGTTGGTGTCTGTGCTCTACCTGGGGGGCTGGGGATTCCCGATCCCTGTGGAGTGGCTGGCGGGTGCCCTCGGTCAGTCCCCCGATGCCCCGGTGGTGCAAGTGATCACCGGCTCGGTGGGCATCGTGATGACCATCCTGAAGGCCTACCTTCTGGTGTTCATCGCCATCCTGCTGCGCTGGACCACCCCCCGGGTCCGCATTGACCAGCTGCTGGACCTGGGCTGGAAGTTCCTTCTGCCCATCTCCCTGGTGAACCTCCTGGTCACCGCAGCTCTCAAGCTCGCGTTCCCCGCCTTTTTCGGCGGCTGAGGGGCGATGGCCTCCATCATGGTTTCCAGTCCAACCGACCCCCTTCCCTCCCTCCCAGGCTCATGTTTGGTTTCCTGAAACAGGTTGGTGACTACACCAAGGATGCGGTGAGCGCGGCGAAGTACATCGCCCAGGGGCTCTCGGTCACGTTCGACCACCTGAGCCGCCGCCCGATCACGGTTCAGTACCCCTACGAGAAACTGATCCCCTCGGAGCGCTATCGCGGTCGCATTCACTTTGAGTTCGACAAATGCATCGCCTGTGAGGTGTGCGTGCGCGTCTGCCCCATCAACCTTCCGGTGGTGGACTGGGTGATGAACAAGGAGACCAAGAAGAAGGAACTGAGCAATTACTCGATCGATTTCGGGGTCTGCATCTTTTGTGGCAACTGCGTGGAGTACTGCCCCACCAACTGCCTCTCCATGACTGAGGAGTACGAATTGGCGGCCTTTGATCGCCACAGCCTCAACTTCGACAACGTCGCCCTCGGCCGCCTGCCCACCAGCGTTACCAGCGATCCTGCGGTGATTCCGCTGAAGGAGCTGGGCTATCTGCCCAAGGGCGTCACCGAGCCCCACGGCGTCGATCCCGCCCTGCCCCGCCCCGGCCAGCGCCCAGACCAGATCCTGGCGGCCCAGACTGCCGCCACCACCCCTGCGGCCAACCCAGGAGACCAGTCCTCATGACGATCGCTTCCATTGCCCAGCTGATCTCGTTCGCGGCCCTGTCGATCACCCTGGTGCTCGGGGCCCTCGGCGTGGTGCTGCTGCCCAACATCGTCTACTCCGCGTTCCTTCTCGGCGGAGTTTTCCTCTCGGTGGCCGGTCTGTACCTGCTGCTCAACGCCAGTTTCGTGGCGGCGGCCCAGGTGCTCGTCTACGTCGGCGCCGTCAACGTGCTGATCCTGTTCGCGATCATGCTCGTCAACAAGAAGGAAACCCTGGCGGCCATCCCCGGGCTTGCCCTGCGCCGTGTCCTCTCGGGTGCGGTCTGCGCCGGCCTCTTCGCCCTGCTGCTCCGGGTCGCCCTCACCACCCACTGGGCCCTGCCCGGTCCCACTCCCCTTGGGGATGACGCCACCATTCGCATCGGCGAGCACCTCTTCAGTGACTATCTGCTCCCCTTCGAGCTGGCCTCGGTGCTGTTGCTGATGGCCATGATTGGGGCCATCGTGCTCGCGCGCCGTGACGTGCTCTCCAGTGATGTGATCACGGGTCAACCGGCCGACCAGGGGCTGATCGAGAAAGAGCGCATTCCCCTGCTTCTCGACAAGGCCGCACTGGAATCCCCCCTGCTGGAGAAAACACCATGAGCCTCAACTTTCCCACAGAGATCCCTCTTCAGGCCTATCTGGTGCTGGCAGCAGTGCTGTTCTGCACCGGTGTCTGGGGGCTGATCAACAGTCGTAACGCCGTGCGGGTGCTGATGAGCATCGAACTCATGCTCAACGGTGTCAACATCAACCTGATGGCCTTCTCCAGCTACCTCGACGGCCAGTTGATCCGTGGCCAGGTGTTTGCCATTTTCGTGATCACCGTGGCGGCCGCCGAGGCCGCGGTGGGGCTGGCGATCCTGCTTTCGCTCTACCGCAACCGCGAAACCGTCGACATGGAACGCTTCAACCTGCTGCGTTGGTAGGCCTCTCCCTGTGACGATTGGGGCCGGCGACGGCATCAGGGCCTGAACCATGCGGCTGGAGAAGGTTTGGCTGATCCATCGCGCCGGTAGCCAGGCGGCCCAACGGCAGGCCCGCCGCAGTGCGGACCAGCTCCGTTTGCAGGGGGTTGAGGTGGCCGTGGCCATGAGTGGCGCCCACGTCAACCCCTTCCCCGGCCTCCTGGCCCATGGGGGTCCCCCCCCTGATCTGGCGGTGGTTCTCGGGGGCGACGGCACCGTGCTCGGCGCCGCCCGCCACATGGGTCCCTTGGGGGTGCCGATCGTCTGTTTCAACGTGGGTGGCCATTTGGGCTTCCTCACCCATGAGCGCAAGCTGATGCACTCCTCCGCGCCGGAGGGATCGCCCGAGAACCTCTGGCAGCGCCTGCGGGACGACCGCTTCGCCCTTGAGCGTCGGATGATGTTGGAGGCCCACGTGGAGGACGAAGACGAGGTGCATCTGGCCCTCAACGACTTCTACCTGCGGCCTGGGCTGGACGAGCTGTCACCCACCTGCGTGCTGGAGCTGGAGATCGACGGTGAGGTGGTGGACCAGTGCCGTGGCGATGGCCTGATCATCGCCACCCCCACGGGGTCCACCGGGTATGCCATGGCCGCCGGCGGCCCGATTCTCCATCCCGGCATCGACGCCATCGTGGTGAATGCCATCTGCCCGATGAGCCTTTCCAGCCGGCCTGTTGTGGTGCCGCCCCGGTCCGAGCTGGCCATCTGGCCCCTGGGCGGAGCCAGCCGACGGGTGCGGCTGTGGAAGGACGGCACCCATGCCACGAACCTGGAGCCCGGCCAGCGCTGCAACGTGCGCCGCTCCCATCACCACGCCCTGATGGTGGTCTTGGAGCAGTGCCCCTCCTACTACCGTACCCTCACCCGCAAGCTGCATTGGGCTGGCAACCTCAACGCCGGTGAACCCTCGCCCAACTGAGCCCATGGCCCTGGAGATTGAACGGCGATTCCTGGTGCGGCTCGACGGACCCTGGAGGCACCATGTGCTTTGGAGCCAGTCCCTGCGCCAGGGTTACCTGACGGCGGGTGCGGAGGGCTTCACGGTGCGGGTCCGCAGCAGCAGGGGGGCTGACGCCAACCAGGGGCCCGCCGACGACCAGGCCTGGCTGACCCTGAAGGCCCCCGCCGGTGGGTTGGCCCGCCATGAGTTCGAGTATCCGATCCCGCCGAGCGATGCCGACGCCCTGTTGGCTCTGGCGCCGGTCCAGTTGGTCAAACGGCGGTATGGGCTTGATCTGCCCGGAGGTGACTGGGTGCTGGATGTGTTTGGGGCGGCCAATGCTCCCCTGGCGATCGCGGAGGTGGAACTGGAACGGGCTGACCAACCGGTGCCCATTCCTCCCTGGTGCAGCCTCGAGATCAGTGGCCGCGGCGAGCTCAGCAATGCCGCCCTGGCCCGCCAGCCCTTCGGTGACTGGCCGCCGCAGGCGCAGGAGCCCATCTTGCGGCATCTTGCCCTGGAGGGGGACCGCCAGAGGGGATAAGATCCCTGCCGGAAAACTCAGGTTTCCTTTCGATTCGGCGTCCGCCGAGTTCTTCCCCGTCGCCACTGGTTCCGCCGTGATTGGCCTCTACGACCATCTGGGCCTGCTGCGTTTCGCCAGCTGCGATCGCGAAGCCTGTCTTGCCTATGCGGCGCTGTTTGAGATGGGCGAGGACAGCTACACCCTGGAAGAGTTGGCTGGCAGGGACGACGGTTCGCTTCCCCTGGCCGCCTGAGCTCAGGGGTGGGCGTTCCCCTCCGGCAGGGTGCAGCAGTTGAAGCCGTCTCGGCAGATCTTGCCGTTGTCCATGGCCCAGTTGAGGAGGGCTACGCGGTTCTTGGCGCCGGTCTTGGTGAAGATGTTGCTGACGTGGTTGTCCACGGTGCGCTTGCTGATCATCAACTTCTGGGCCACTTCCAGATTGGTGAGGCCGGTGGCCACCAGCTCGATGATCTCCAGTTCCCGCTCCGACAGGCTGGTGCGGCTGGACCCGAGGTCGGTGAACTCAGTCATCCAGGTTCCCCCTCCCCGAGAGAATCCACTGTACGCAGAGTTCGGGGACCCACCACGCCCTCTGGCCCATGATGGGCCCTGCGGTTGCCCAACGATCCTTGTTGCTCGAACAGGCCCTCCAGAACGGTCAGTTCGCGATCACCGCGGAGGTGATGCCCCCCCGTGGCGGAGATGCAGGCCGGATGCTGGCCGTGGCCAGGACCCTCAAGGGTCTGGTCCACGCCGTCAATGTCACCGACGGCAGCCGGGCGGTGATGCGCATGAGCAGCCTGGCCGTGTGTCGGCTGCTGATTGATGCGGGCCTTGAGCCCGTCTGGCAGCTCACCTGTCGCGACCGCAACCGCATCGCCCTCCAGGCGGAGCTGCTGGGGGCCCATGCCCTGGGGATCCGCAATCTGCTTTGTCTGACGGGTGATCCGGTGCGGGCGGGCGACCAGCCCAGCGCCCGCCCGGTCAACGAACTCGAGGCCGTGCGCCTGCTGGAGCAGGTGGGCGCCTTCAACAGGGGCGAGGATCCGTTGGGGGGCGCCTTGCCCGATGGACCCACCAGTCTGTTCGCTGGCACGGCTGCCGATCCCCAGTCCCGCAGCTGGAGTGGGCTGAAGAGCCGCCTGGTCCGCAAGCAGGCGGCCGGAGCCCGTTTCATCCAGACCCAGATGGTGATGGACACCGAGGCCCTGCGACGGTTCGTTGACGAGATCGCCGCCCCCCTGGGGTTGCCGGTGCTGGCGGGTGTGTTCCTGCTGAAGTCGGCCCGCAACGCCGCCTTCATCAACCGCATGGTGCCCGGAGCCTCCATCCCCGCGGCGGTGATTGATCGGCTGGCGGCGGCCAGCGATCAAGCTGCCGAAGGAATCGCCATTGCCTCGGAGCAGGTGCAGGCCTACCGCTCGATCGCCCAGGGGGTGCACCTGATGGCGGTCAAGGCGGAGGAGCGGATCCCCGCCATCCTGACCGCTGCCGGGGTCACCCCCCTGATGCCTGCGGTTGGGCGCTGATCAGCGGCGGCTCAGCTGGCCTTGCCGATGGCCAGGTCGGTGCCCAGAAGATCGGCCATGGCCTTCTGCTGGGGTGAGGGGGCGCCGTGGTCCTGGCGGCGGGAGTCGGTGATCAGCCAATCGAGGGCCGCTTCCTGAAGATCGAAATGGTCGCCGTTGCGGTCGACGCAGTAACGACCGAACACCAACTTCTCCGCCAGCCGTACACCGGCACCGATGCGGGAGTAATCGAAGATGATCGAGTTGTCGATCGTGGCACCTTCGCAGATGTGGCAGCTGGGGCCGATCATGGCCGGGCCGATGATGGTGGCCCCGGCTTCGATTTTGGTCATGCCGCCCACATAGACGGGCCCTTTCACGGTGATGCTGTCCCAGTCAGCGGCCACATTGAGGCCGGTGAACACCCCTGGGCGCACCTCCTTTCCGGGAATCTGGACCTGGCGCACATGGCCCTGGAGCACGCTGCGGATGGCCTGCCAGTAGTCAGGCACCTTGCCGATATCCACCCATTCGAACTCCATCGGCAGGGCGTAGAAGGGGGCTCCGGCTTTGACCAGAAGGGGGAACAGATCGGCCCCGATGTCGAAGGGAATACCGGCGGGAATGTGGTCGAGCACCTCCGGTTCGAAGATGTAGATGCCCGTGTTGATCATCTCCCCCAGTGCTTCCTCCACGGCGGGTTTCTCCTGGAAGGAGAGCACCCTGCCCTCCTCGTCAGTCACCACCACGCCGTAGCTGCTCAACTGATCGCGGGGCACGCGCTTGGTGACCATGCTGGCCAGGGCACCCTTCTCCTTGTGCCGCCTCACCGCTTCGGTGAGGTCCAGGTCGATCAGGGCATCGCCGCAGAGCACCACGAAGGTGTCGTCGAAGAAGGGTTGGAAGGTTTGGATCTTCTTGATGCCACCGGCGGAACCCATGGCCTCGCCAATCAGCTGGCCCTCCTCGATGCGGCCCTCAAAGCTGTACGCGATTTCGACGCCGAAACGCTGACCATCGCGGAAATAGTTCTCGATCTCCTCAGCCAGGTGGGAGACGTTCACCATGATCTCGGTGAAACCGTGCTCCTTGAGGAGTTCCAACAGAAACTCCATCACGGGTTTCTGGAGGATGGGGATCATCGGCTTGGGAATGGTGTGCGTGATTGGACGCACCCGGGTTCCCTTACCTGCCGCCAGGATCATCGCCTTCATAGGCGCCTATCTGCCTCGGTTCGGTCCCCTCACCCTAGGCTCAAACCTCAGGCTGCCAGGGCTTCCCGAGCCGGCAGGGAAGCTGGCACCAAGGGCAACTGCACGCTTTCGGCTCCGACCAGGTTGCGCTTCAAGGTGAGAGGTGCATAGAGCCCCCCCTCCTGGGCCAGGTCCACCTTCCCCTGGGCACAGAGGAACAGCAGGGCCCAGAACACCCCTACCCGATCACAGTCCAGATCAGGTGGGGCTTCCGCCGTCCAGGAGTGAACCAGGTCCTCGAAATCGACCCAGTCCAGGGCCACCGGCCACCGCAGCAGAAACTGACTGAGGGCGGCGGTCGTTTCCGGCAGCTTTTCGCGGTGGGCCAGGGCCGCCACCTGTTCGATCACCGCCCGGTCGCTGAAGCGGCGGGCCCGCAGGCGCGGACGGGAGCGGCCCTCCTCCTGCTCCAGGCGCTCGGCGATGTCCTCCAACTGACGGATCAGTTCCCCCAGGCTGACCGGCCGCTGCAGGGGGGGCGGCGCCACGGGCCGTCGCCACAGGTGCCGCTCGGGGCGCCGCGGCAGTTCGATCACCACGTCGTAGCCGTGCTCGTCCGGGTCATCGAACTCCAGGCCCTCCTCCAGGTGGGCCTCCGGCGGAAAGGTCTGGGCCTCGAGCACCTCTGCCTTGAGGGACACCAGCACCGACGCGGCCAGGAACGCCTCGCTGGTTTCGGCCAGGTCCTGCTCATAGCTGCCGCCCCTGGGGCCGCCAGCGGATCCCACGCCGGGGGAGGCCAGCAGGCGGGGCACCACGATGCGCTGGCGCAACTGGTCAAGGAAGCCGTCGACGACGGCGATCACATCCACATCCCAGGGGTCGATGTCGCCGCGTTCAGCGGCGTCCTGCAGCAGCCGGATGGCCAGCCTGGCGCCCCCCTCAGCCACCGAACGCCCCAATCGTTGGTCGCAACCTACCGGCTTTCTCCCAGCCCAGCCACCGCGGATGTTTCACCCGCCGCCGGCAGCAGACCCAACTGGGCGTCCACCGCCGCCCGGTAGCGCTGCACGTCGTCTTCCAGCTCGCGGATGCGCACCTGCTGGGCTTCGCGGTCGCCGTTCTCGTTGAGGGTCTCCACCTTCTTGACCACGCCGGTCCAGACGGCGAACACCCAGGCCGCGGTGGCCCCGACGCCGCCGACCACCAGCAGCAGGGCGGCCAGGGGCAGGGTCAGGTTGATGCCGGGCAAGAAGCGCACGGTGGTGGCGGTGGTGTTCTCGAGGGTGAACATCACCATCGCCAGGCCGAAGCTGAAGATCAGCAGAAAGTTCAGCTGTCGCATCGGATGGGCCGCTGGGTGTCCCCAGGCTGGTCGATTCGCGTCAGGGAGCGTAAGGACGCCACCAGGGATCTGGGCGGACTCGCCGGCAACTGAACAGTTTCGTTACCGCTGCAGCCCCAACCCTTCAGCCCGTGAGGGCCGGAGCCCGCAGCAGGGCTGGAGCCAGCTGGGCTGGTGGCAGCTGGATCGCACCCCCCAGCCCCTTTCGAATCAGACCGACAGGAGTGGGCCCGATCACCCGGCTGAAGGCCACGTCCTCACGGGCCACCAGGGCCTCGATCGAGGCGCGGTAGGTGTCCGTCACCAGGCGCGGGTACAGACCGATGCCGATGATCGGCACCAGCAGGGCGGAAATGATGTAGATCTCCCTCGGTTCGGCATCCACCAGGTGGGTGTGGCCGGCCAACTCGGGATTCTCCTTGCCGAAGAAGATCTCCCGCAGCATGGAGAGCAGATAAATGGGCGTGAGGATGACGCCGATGGCCGCCAACACCGCGATCACGATCCTGAAACTCAGGGTGTAGGCCTCACTGGTGGCGAAGCCCACGAACACCATCAGCTCCGATACGAAGCCGCTCATGCCGGGGAGGGCGAGGGAGGCCAACGAGCAGATGGTCCAGAGGGCGAACATCTTGCGCATCTTCTGGCCGACGCCGCCCATCTCATCGAGCTGCAGGGTGTGGGTGCGGTCGTAAGTGGCCCCCACCAAAAAGAACAGGCTGGCGCCGATCAGGCCGTGGCTGACCATCTGCAGCACCGCTCCGCTGGTGCCCAGGGAGCTGAAGCTGCCGATGCCGATCAGCACAAAGCCCATGTGGCTGATGGAGCTGTAGGCGATCTTGCGTTTGAGGTTGCGCTGGGCGAAGGAGGTGAGAGCCGCGTAGATGATGTTCACCACCCCCAGCACCACCAACAGCGGGGCCAGCACGGCGTGGCCCTCCGGCAGCAGCTGCACGTTGAAGCGCAGCAGGGCATAGCCCCCCATCTTCAGCAGGATGCCCGCCAGCAGCATGTGCACCGGCGCGGTGGCCTCGCCGTGGGCATCCGGCAGCCAGGTGTGCAGCGGCACGATCGGCAGCTTGACGCCGAAGGCGATCAGCAGGCCGGCGTAGGCCAGCAACTGGAAGCGGGTGCTGAACTCCTTGGCCGCGAGGGTGGTGTATTCGAAGCTGGGGGTGCCGCCGCCATGGAACCCCATGGCCAGGGCCGCCAGCAGGATGAAGACCGAGCCGCCAGCGGTGTAGAGGATGAACTTGGTGGCGGCGTACTGGCGTTTCTTCGCCCCCCAGATGGCCAGCAGCAGGTACACCGGCAGCAGTTCCAGCTCCCAGGCCAAAAAGAACAGGAGCATGTCCTGCACGGCGAAAACGGCGATCTGGCCGCCGTCCATGGCCAGGATCAGGAAATAGAAGAGGCGGGGCTTGAAGGTCACCGGCCAGGCGGCCAGCACAGCCAGGGCCGTGATGAAGCTGGTGAGCAGGATCAGGGGCATGGACAGTCCGTCGGCCCCCACCGACCAGGCCAGCCCCAGATCGGGCAGCCACTCCACCCGCTCGATCAGCTGCAGTCCAGCGATGGAGGGGTCGTAGCCGTCGAGGTAGGCCGCCGCCGTGATCAGGAAGGTGATCAAGGCCACCCCGAGGGCATACCAGCGAACCGTCTTGCCATCGCCGGCGTCGGGGATGAAGGGGATCGCCAGGGCGGCGGCGATCGGAAACAGAATCGAGAGGCTCAGCCAGGGAAGCACCGTTGGGGTGCTTGTCGTGACAGCGAAATCCAGCAGCACGGACAGCCGAGGGTGATTGGCCGAAGTGTAGAAATCCTGGCCATGGCCAGTTCCTGACTACCCGCGATTCCACACAGAGCGAGGGATCGACGGCGGTGGGCGCTTGCCCCCATGACTGATGGGGGCAGCTCAGCCGAAGGCGCCGAACAGCAGCACCAAGCCGATGACACCGCCGAACACGATCAGGGCATAGAACTGGGCCCGGCCGGTCTCGAAGTACTTCAGACCCTCACCGCTGCCGAGGGTGAGCAGCCCGGTGAGGTTCACCACCCCATCCACCACTTTCGCGTCCACCTCGAGTACCTGACGGGCGAGCCGGCGGCTGCTGCGCACGAACAGGCGGTCGTTGAGGTCATCGAGGTACCACTTGTTGGCCAGGAAGGCATTGATCCTGGGGAAGCGGGCCGCCACCAGGGTGGCCAGATCCAGTCGGTGCAGGGCGTAGGCCAGCACAGCCACCGTGATGCCCGTCAAGGAGATGGCCACAGAGGCCCCTGCCAGGGGGAGGAACTCACCCCAGCTGAAACGCTCCGCCGCTTCGGCGGCCTCGGCGGGATTCAGCAGGCCTGCGAAACGGTTGTGCCAGGGGGTGCCCAGCAGCCCGACCAGCATGGACGGCACCGCCAGGATCGCCAGGGGGGCTGCCATCTGCCAGCCGGATTCGTGGGGATGGCTGGCGTGGTGGCCTGCGGAAGCCCCATGCTCTTCGCTTCCCCCTCCCTTGCCGGCGGCCGTGAGCAACTGCCGCTGGAGGGCCGTATCACCGCCACGGAAGGAGCCCTCAAAGGTGAGGAAGTAGAGGCGGAACATGTAGAAGGCGGTCATGCCGGCGGTCAGGAAACCCACCACCCAGAGCACGGGGAAGCTGGCGAAGGCCTGGCCGAGGATTTCATCCTTGCTCCAGAAACCCGCCAGGGGAGGGATGCCGCTGATGGCCAGGCAACCAATGAAGAAAGTGGTGGAGGTGACGGGCATGAACTTGCGCAGGCCCCCCATCAGGCGCATGTCCTGGGCGAGCACCGGTTCATGGCCCACCACCTCTTCCATGGCGTGGATCACCGAGCCGGAGCAGAGGAACAGCATCGCCTTGAAGAAGGCGTGGGTCACCAGGTGGAACATGCCCGCCTCGGGGGCCCCGCAGCCCATGGCCAGCACCATGTAGCCCAGCTGGGAGACCGTGCTGTAGGCCAGGCCCTTTTTGAGGTCCTGCTGGGTGAGGGCGATCGAGGCCCCCAGGAAACAGGTGATCGTGCCGACCACGGCGATCACCACCTGCACGTCAGGAAACTGGACATAGATCGGTTGCAGGCGGGCCACAAGGAACACGCCGGCGGCCACCATCGTGGCGGCGTGGATCAGGGCGGAGATGGGGGTCGGGCCCTCCATGGCGTCGGGCAGCCAGACATGCAGGGGGAACTGGGCCGATTTGGCCATGGGTCCCATGAAGACCAGCAGGCAGAGGATCACCGCTGCGCCGTGGGAGAGGCTGCCGTCGGAGAGGGCCTGGCCCAGGCGCGTTCCGATCTCTTCAAAGCCGAAGCTGCCGGTGGCCCAGAACAGACCAAGAATGCCGAGCAGCAGGCCGAAGTCCCCGACGCGGTTGACGATGAAGGCCTTCTGGGCTGCGTTGGCTGCTCCCTCCCGGTCGTACCAGAAACCCACCAGGAGGTAGGAGCACATCCCCACCAGCTCCCAGAAGACGTAGATCTCGAGCAGATTCGGGCTCAGGATCAGCCCCAGCATCGAACTGCTGAACAGGGCCAGATAGGTGAAAAAGCGCACATAGCCCTTGTCATGGGCCATGTAGCCATCGGAATAGACCATCACCAACAGGGCGATGGTGGTCACCAGGGCCAGCATCACGGCCCCCAGGGCATCCACCCGGTAGCCCATCTGCAGGTTGAAGTCACCGGCGCTGGCCCAGTTGAAGAGCAGCTCGGTGGGCGGCGCGCCGGCCAGCTGCTGCGCCAGGATCACGAAGCTGAGCACCGCCGAAACCCCCACCAGGCTGATCAGCAGCAGGGCGACGGGTTTGCGCAGGCGGTTGATGGTGCGGTTGAAGCTGATGAGGCCGAGCCCCACAAGAGCAGCCCCCGCCAGGGGGAGCACCGGGATCAACCAGGCAAGTTCAGCGGCCGAGCTCATCCTGCTGGGGGTTGGGTCCCTGGAGTGTAGGCAGGACGTCCCTGCGGACTTGCTCCACTGTCTTGGAGTCCCCTTCGTTGGGGCGCCATCAGCTCAGCAGCCCCTCCAGGGCGCTGCGGCGGAAGGCGGTGGCCGCAGCGCCAATCCAGCGGTGGCTCCACCAGAACACACCGATGGCGATCGCGATCCCCAGCTGGGCGGGCCTGAGAAACTCCGTCAGCACCAGCTGCTGCCGACCATCCAGCACGGCGGCGAACGGCAGCACCGAGGTGCTGGCCTTCAGCTCCTCGAAGGGGTCGCCGAAGCGGGACGCCAGGCGCCGGTCCCCATGCCAGACAGCGAACAGGTGATGGCTGATCAGTCCAATGCAGGCCACCGCCGTGAAGCTGGTGCCGATCCAGAGCAGGTGGGTGACGCACCACAGCACCTGGCCCACCGCCTGGGGATGGCGGCTGATGCGGATGATGCCAGTGGTGTACAGCCGCACCTGGGGCTGGAGCACCGCCGGGATTTCCAGCAGGTTGTAGGTGGCTGGGTACAGGAAGAAAAAGCTGATGGCGGTGCCTCCCCAGACCAGGGGCACGATCCAGGGCTGGTCCTGGAGATTCCAGAGGCGCAGGCCGTCGTAGCGGTGGGTCAGGAAGTAGCCCACCACCACCACCGCCGCCGGGATGCTCAGGGCGGCGAAAAGCAGTCGCCACAGCCGGGCGCCGATGCGGGCCTCGCCCCACCCCCGCAGGGCCGCACCACCGCTGTGCAGCACGGCGAAGGCCAGCAGCAGGGCGAACATCACCAGGCTGCTGTGGTGGAGCGACTGGGACACGGGCGCAGGCGGCGATCGCAGATTCTGCCCGAGTCAGTCATCGGGCTGTGGCTGCCCCCCTGCGTCCCGGCAGGCGGCCGTCGTCACCGATGTGAAGGCAGCACCTCGCCCGGGGCCGTTCCCCCTAGAGTTCGGTTTCCACGCAGGTGCCAGCCCCTAGGGGCCTCGCCATGGCTGATCTGCCGTTCACCCTTGATCAGCTACGCATCCTGCGGGCGATCGCCAGCGAAGGGAGCTTCAAGAAGGCCGCTGACAGCCTTTACGTCACCCAGCCGGCGGTGAGCCTCCAGATCCAGAACCTGGAGAAGCAGCTCGATGTTTCCCTGTTCGATCGGGGTGGTCGCAAGGCCCAGCTCACCGAGGCCGGCCACCTGCTGCTGAGTTACTGCGACCGGATCCTCAGCCAGTGCCAGGAGGCCTGCCGCGCGCTCGACGACCTCCACAACCTCAAGGGGGGATCCCTGGTGGTGGGGGCGAGCCAGACCACCGGCACCTATCTGATGCCGCGCATGATCGGCCTCTTTCGTCAGAAGTACCCGGATGTGGCGGTGCAGCTGCAGGTGCACAGCACCCGCCGCACCGGCTGGAGCGTGGCCAACGGCCAGGTCGACCTGGCGATCATCGGTGGGGAGCTCCCCAGCGAACTCAACGACCTGCTGCAGGTGATCCCGTACGCCAGTGATGAACTGGCCCTGGTGCTGCCGGTGAAGCACCCGCTCTCCCGGCTGCCGGAGATTGCCAAGGAGGATCTCTATCGGCTGGGGTTCGTCTGCCTCGATGCCCAGTCCACCACCCGCAAGATGGTGGACCAACTGCTGGCCCGCTCCGGCCTGGATGTGGGCCGTTTGAAGATTGAGATGGAGCTCAACTCCTTTGAGGCAATCAAGAACGCCGTGCAGTCCGGCTTGGGGGCCGCCTTCCTGCCGGTGGTGTCCATTGAGCGGGAGCTCTCGGCTGGCACCCTTCACCGCCCCAACCTGGCCGACCTGACGGTGCGTCGTCAGCTCAAGTTGATCACCCACCCAGCCCGCTACTGCTCCCGGGCCTCCGAGGCCTTCCGCCGCGAGATCCTGCCCGTGTTCGCCAGTGCGGACAGCCCCCTGCGCCAGGTTGCCCGCCCGGCGGCCGCGGCCACCGCCGACCTGGCCCTGACCCAGGACGCCTGATCAGCCGCGAAGAGCTGGCGCCCTTCCGAACTCAGAACTGATTGGCTTCCGGGGTAATGCCCACGGCGTCGTCGGGGGCGCCTGCCGAGCCCTTGGTCTGGAATTTGTTGTCGACGATGTCGGTCTGGTAGACGCAGCGCACCACGGGCTTGTCCTTGATCGAGCCGATGTAGGCGAAGGTGTTCATGCGCTGTTTGCACTGGCGCATCTGCTCGTTGGTCACCGCCCCCTCCTTCTGGAGCACCGACCAGTTCTCCCGACGGATCACACAGCCGGGCTGGAGCTTCGGCTGGGTCACGAAGCTGGTGCTGGGATTCATGGTGGTGTACATCTCCACATCCACCACAAAGGCACTGGCGCCCCACTGCTTGCAGAACTCAGGGTCGGCGACGGCCATGTCGAGCTGCTGGCTGCTGGCGATGTTGCCCTGGTCGCCGGCGGTGTTGCTGGAGAGGGCCGTGCCGATGCCGATGCCCACGATCAGCACCCCCGCCAGCAGGGCGATGGAGGCGACATTGAAATTGAAGGGCCCCTTGTCCCCTCCTCCTGGGCCTCCCCCAGGACCGCCACCGGAACCACCGCCCGTGGGACGTTGGCGTCCCGGAGGTCCCTCCCCCCGCCGGGGAGCTACGTCGTAGTCGTCGTCGTAGCCATAGGAATAGCCGTCACGGGCCGACCGCGGCTCGCTGGAGCGCCCGTAGCGGGAGCGGGTCAAAGGGATTCGGGGCTGCGGGGCAGGCCCATGGAGTAGTTCAGCACCCTGGAGGCCGGGTTGTAGCTCAGTTCGCCGGCCTGCAGCAGGCCGCGGATGGTGCCTTCGAGTTCGGAGCCGATGAGGCGCAGGTGGTACTCGGTGAGATCCGCGCCGGCGTGCTCGTCCACCAGGGAGCGGAAGCGCTGCTGCACCTTCTCCAGGGCCGGAGCCTCCCAGAGGAACTCGTTGTCGGGGTCCACGTCCAGGGTGAGCTGGTCGGGGCTGGGCACCAGATCACTGCCTTCGACGCGAGCGGTGAAGATGCGGATGTGGCGGGTGGTGGACTTGAGCAGCGTGTCGGCCATGGGGGGGTGGCTGGCGGTGGGGAAGGTCGGAATCCCGGCGTCCAAGGATTCAACTTTAGGAACCCCGCGGCCGACGCCGGCGGGGTGGGCCTCTTAGGGTTGCAACTGGTTTTTGGGCTTCCCCATGCGCGTCGCGATCGCCGGAGCCGGCCTGGCCGGGCTCTCCTGCGCCAAGTACCTCTGTGATGCGGGCCACACCCCGATCGTCTACGAGGCCCGCGATGTGCTCGGTGGCAAGGTGGCGGCCTGGCAGGACGAGGACGGCGACTGGTACGAAACGGGTCTGCACATCTTCTTTGGCGCCTACCGCAACATGCGCCGCCTGTTCGCCGAACTGGGCATCGAGGATCGGCTGCAGTGGAAATCCCACTCGATGATCTTCAACCAGAAGGAGAGCCCCGGCACCTACAGCCGCTTCGAATTCCCCAACTTGCCGGCACCTTTGAACGGTGTTGCGGCCATCCTGAGCAACAACGACCTGCTCAGCTGGCCGGAGAAGATCCGTTTCGGGCTGGGTCTGGTGCCAGCGATGCTGCGGGGCCAGTCCTATGTCGAGGAGTGTGATAAGTATTCCTGGACGGAATGGCTGCGACTGCACAACATCCCTGAGCGGGTCAATGATGAAGTGTTCATCGCCATGAGCAAGGCGTTGAACTTCATCGGTCCCGATGAGATCTCCAGCACGGTTTTGCTTACGGCCCTCAACCGCTTTCTCCAGGAGCAGGACGGATCGCAGATGGCCTTCCTCGATGGCAACCCCCCCGAGCGCCTCTGCGGCCCCCTGGTGGAGTCCATCCGTGCCCGCGGTGGCGAGGTGCATCTGAATGCCCGTCTCGCCGCGATCGAACTCGCGGAGGATGGCCGCGTCGGCGGCTTCCGCTTCGCCGCCCGCCCCGGCGAGGCCCCTGAACAGGTGGAGGCTGACGCCTACGTCAGTGCCATGCCGGTGGATCCCTTCAAGCTCCTGCTGCCGGAGCCCTGGAAGCAGATGCCCTTCTTCCACAAGCTTGATGGCCTTAACGGGGTGCCTGTGATCAACATCCATCTCTGGTTCGACCGCAAACTCACCGCGATCGATCACTTGCTGTTCAGCCGCTCCGATCTGCTCAGCGTCTATGCCGACATGAGCAACACCTGCCGGGAGTACGCCAATTCCGAACGTTCCATGCTGGAGCTGGTGTTCGCCCCGGCGAAAGACTGGATTGGCCGCAGCGACGAGGACATCGTGGCGGCCACCCTTGCCGAACTGGAGCGGCTGTTCCCGGTGCACTTCAGCGGCGATGACCAGGCACGGCTGCTGAAATCGAAAGTTGTGAAGACCCCGCTCTCCGTCTACAAGACCGTGCCAGGCTGCCAAGATCTGCGGCCCTCCCAGCAGACGCCGATTGCCAACTTCTTCCTGGCTGGGGACTTCACCATGCAGCGCTACCTGGCTTCTATGGAGGGCGCCGTACTCAGTGGACGTCTCTGCGCCGAAGCGATCGATTCGTTCACCACAGCCTCCTCCGGCCCCGGTGCCGAACGGAGTCTGGCGGCGGTTTAGGCGTGCTGGCGTCCTTGCCTGACATCGGAGGTGTGAGCGTGGGTCTGGATCAGGCCTATGAGGCCTGTCGCCGCGAGACCGCCGAGTGGGCGAAGACCTTCTATCTCGGCACCCTGCTGATGCCTCTGGCCAAGCGCCGTGCCATCTGGGCCATCTACGTCTGGTGTCGCCGCACGGATGAGCTGATGGACAGCCCCCAGGCCCAGGGCCTGCCGGTGGCCGAACTCAGCGCGCGGCTGGATCGCTGGGAGGCGCGCACCCGGGGCTTCTTCGCTGGAACCGTCAGTGATGGTCTCGACCGGGTGATGGTGGACACCCTGGAGCGCTACCCCCAGCCGATCCAGCCCTATCTGGACATGATCGAGGGGCAGCGCATGGACCTGTTCCGGCACCGCTACGCCAGTTTCGAGGAGCTGCGCCTCTACTGCTACCGGGTGGCGGGCACCGTGGGTCTGATGACCCAGGAGGTGATGGGCCTCGAGCCCGCTTACACCTCTGCCCCCTGGAGCGAGCAGCCCGACACCTCCGAGGCCGCGGTGGCCCTGGGAATCGCCAACCAACTCACCAACATCCTCCGGGACGTGGGCGAGGACCGTTCCCGGGGCCGCATTTATCTGCCCCAGGACGAATTGGAGCGGTTCGGCTACAGCGAAGCCGAGCTTTTGGCAGGCACGGTGAATGACAACTGGCGTCGGCTGATGGCCTTTCAGGTGCGCCGGGCCCGCCAGTGGTTTGCCCGCTCTGAGGAGGGGGTGCGCTGGCTTGCCCCCGATGCCCGCTGGCCGGTGTGGGCTTCACTTCGGCTCTATCGAGGCATCCTGGATGTGATCGAACGACAGGACTACGACGTTTTCAGCCGTCGGGCCTACGTCCGCAAGTCGGGCAAGCTGCTGGATCTGCCCTTCTCCTACCTGGCTGCCCAGGTCAAATGAGGGGCCGGGCCGTCAGGCCCCTACCTCCGCCAGAAAGGTATCCAGCAGCGGATTGATCCGCTCGGGGCCTTCGTCGTGGGGGCAGTGGCCCAGACCCTCGACCACGGTCAGGTCTTTGACGGCTTCAAAGCGCCGCCAACGTTGCGCCTCGGCCACGGGTTCCCAGGGGTCCGCTGCCCCCCAGATGAGTCGCACGGGGGTCTTCAGCTCTGCGAGCAGATCGGGGGCCAGATTGTCGTTGAACAGGTTGATGAAGCCGCGGAACGCCTCCGGCGCCTGGGGATCCTGGGCCGGTTTGAGAAGCATCTCCACCAGTTGATCGTCGAGGTGGCCGCCACTGGGGTAAGCCTTCTTCAGCACCCGCCGGATCACGCTGGCGGTGGCCAGCTGGCGGAACAGGGTGTCGGTGATCCAGCGCTGTCGCACCAGCGTTTTGATCAGGGGACGGCTCCAACGCTGCAGGGCGGGCAGTTCGGCCAAGCGCTTGTCATCGAGGGTCCGCTGGGCGCAGTCGATCAGCACCACCTGCTTGGCTGGCCGGCCCAGCCGCTCCAGTTTTCGGGCGCAGGTGAGGGCCACCACACCGCCAATGGAATTGCCCACCAACTGCACCGAGGTGAGTTCCTCGTGATCCAGGAAAGCCACCACCTGGTCGGCCCAGAGGTCCATGCTGTAGTGCACGGATCCTGGCGACGACTCCTCGCCGATGAGGGTGGCCCTGGGTTTGCTGCTGGCACCGAAACCCAGCAGATCGAGGGCATAGGTGGGCCTGCGGCGAGCCAGGACGGGCAAGTTGTGGCGCCAGTGTTCTTTGCAGGCGCCGAAGCCATGGAGAAGCACGACGGCGCTCCGGTCTCGGTGCTCTTCACCGCCCGCGATCCAGCCGATCCGCTGGTCGCCCCAGGTCCAGGTGCGCAGCCGGTCGGAGGGGTAGGGGCTCGAAACCATCAGTGGGTTGGGGAGACGCAATCAGGGGTTGGGGTCACCAGCAGCTCGTCGATGCCCTGTTGCGGGCACTGGGGGTCTGAGGCTCCCCATCCTGGCCCCGGGGCCCCTGCGCCTGGGCAAATGGCCCAACAAAAAGCCCCGGCACCGCAAGGTGCCGGGGCAACGGGAGCGGGTATGAACCGCGATCAGACGGCGGCTTTCTGGTTGGCCAGGAGGGATTTGAGCTTGGCCAGTTCGCCGGCCCAGCGGGGATCGGGGGCATCGGCTTCGATCGTGTCGCTGTGCACCACCTTGTTGGTCGCTTTGCGGGCCACGGCGGGTGCCGCGCCGCCAGGACGGCGGTCGGTGCCTGGGCGCACATCCTTGCGTTCGGAGCGCTCGATGCGCAGGGCACGACCCTCGATCTCGCGGCCGTTGAGCTGTTCGATCACGGCGTCGGCTAGGGCCTCGTCATCGACGTTGGCGAAGCCGAAGCCGCGGCTGGCGCCGGTTTCACGGTCTTGGACGGTCTTGAAACGAACCCCCTCGCCCACGGAAGAGAACAGAGCGTCGAGCTCTTTGGAATCAAAGGTCTGCGGCAGGTTGCCGACGTAAAGACGAACGCTCATGGAGAGGAAAGCAGGGGGGAGGGAAGTGTTGGGTTGGCCGAAGGGAGGAGGTCGCGCCTCAGTGGCGATGGTCCCGTCCAAACGGGTGGAACCCCTGACGGGTCCAGCCGAATCCTTCAGCCTGATTCAGGAAGTTTGATTCGCCTTTGCATCAGCAGTTAATCACGGCGGAGGCACCTCCCCCAGGGTTTGTCTGTCTCTTCAGCCACTGTTCGGCCGCCTGCAGGGCGCCCTGTCCGTCGTTCACCCGCCCAAAGGCCCTCTCGTGGGTGAGGTGCCCCAGCAACTCCCCCAGCCGTGGGGAGGCGGTCAGGGAGAAGGTGGCTTGAAGGGTCTGGCCATCCAGGGGAGGCCTGGGGTGGAACAGGGGGTCATCGGCGTTGCGCCAGCGCCGCATCCAGGTCATCGCCAACTCCGGTGGGAGCTGCAGGGCCAGGGCCGGCAGATCGCTTTCCAGTTGGCGGTGCAGCGCCAGCCGTTCCGGCTCCCCCATGGCGGCCAGGGTCTCCTGGGCCTCCTTGGGTGTCGTACCGAGGCGGAGCTGCCAGTGGTGCAGCCGACCACAGCGGCCCTGCAGGCGCCGGCTGCTGCGCAACTTCTCCAGGCCGGTCGCGTCGAACAGGCTCGCCAGGCGGGCCAGGGGCAGGGCACTGGCGCATTCTTCTGGGCTCAAGCCGCAGACCCCTGCCCGCTCAGGGGTAAGTCCCTCCAGCCATGCCGCCGGGCCCCCCACCGCCCAAGGGGCGAGCAGGCCGGAATCGAGCGCCTGCCGCAGCCCCTGGTGGCCCTCGTCGCAGGCGGCCAGCTTCTCCAGTTCCACCAGCACCCGCTCCGGTGCCACCTGTTGCAGCAGGCGGTGATGGCGTTGGATCCAGCCTTGGGTGCGTTCCTCCAGGAGAAAGCCCAGTTGGCTGGCCAGCCGCACGCCCCGCAGGAGCCGCAGGGGGTCGTCCAGCAGGTTCGCTTCGCTCACGGCCACCAGGACCCGCCGCTCCAAGTCCCCCAGCCCACCGGTGGGATCGATGAGGGCGGCGCCGGTGCGCAGGGGGAGGGCCAGGGCGTTCAGCCGAAAATCGCGGCGCCCGAGGTCGTCCTCGAGGTTGGTGCCCACCTGCCGGGCCAGATCGATGGTCCAGCCGCGAATCACCAGCCGGGCGATCGAGCGCTGGGCATCCAGCACCACGGCATGGCCGCCATGGAGGCTGGCCAGGTGGCGGCAGAGGGCAACCGCCTCATCCGGAACCACCAGATCCAGATCCGGCCGCGGGGCGAGCCGCCCCAGCAGGCCATCGCGCACGGCGCCCCCCACCAGGGCGGTGCCGGCCGGCAGGGCCTCCAGCGGCAGGGGCCAGCGTTCCGGTGCCAGGACGCGCCACAGCCGCTCAGCCGCATCAGCCCCCAGAATGGGCAGGAGCGGGGGATGCGGCGGCATGTGCATCTGCGTGGATTGCCACTGGGTGGACCGGTGCCAGGCCTACCACGCGGTCGAAGGTCAGCATGGCGTGCCCCATTTGCAGGCGTCACCTGATTTCGTGCCCGAAGCCCCCAGGATCCACGTGCAGGTGATGGATTTGACCGGTGGTGGCATTGGCGTGGAGTGGGATGTGCGCGGTTGCGACAGCTTTCGCTCCGAACCGGGACGCTGGCAGCGGTTGCGGCCAGGTGCTTGCCTGCCTTCATGAGCGTGACCCCAGGCGTGTTGTTGGCGCTGCACAGTTCCAGCGAAACCCTGGCGGTGGGGGTCCTTGAACCTGCAGAGGATCCGGTGGTGAGGGAATTTCCGCTTGGCAGGAACCTGTCCAATGAGCTCTTCAGCTGCGTCGAGCAGGTGCTGCCGGCCCGACGCTGGGGTGAGATCGGCCGGCTGGCCGTGGCGATCGGCCCCGGGGGCTTCACGGGAACCCGGTTGACGGTGGTGATGGCCCGCACCCTGGCGCAGCAACTGCGGATTCCCCTCGATGGGGTGGGCAGCTTCCTGCTGATCGCCCGCCGGCTGTTGGTCTCCAACGAGTTGTTGGCGGCTCACCAGCCACGGCGGGCCGCCGGGGAGGCTTTGGCGACGGATGGGGGGTGCTGGCTGGTGCAGACCTTGCCCCGTCGCGGGCTGGTGGCCGGCCTGTACGGCACGGAGGACGAAGCCCCCGGCGGCGTGGTGGAGCGGCAGGCACCGCGCTACTTCGACTCTCCGGACGACCTGGGCGACGCCCCTCGGCTGGAGGCCCGGGTCGAGGCGGCCGCCGACGTGGGCCTGCTGCTGGCCATCGCCGCCGAAGGGGCACGCCTGAGCCGGCCAGCCCCGTGGGAATCGGTGCTTCCCCTCTACCCCACCAGTCCTGTGGAGCCCCGGCCATGACGGCGGCACCGACGCCCCCCTCGCCCGGTCGCCCACCCGGACACCGCAGGCAGCCGCACCTGCGCAGGACCAGGCTCCCTGCCAACGGTGCGGTGAAGCCGAGGGTGCTCCGGCGCAGGCGGCGGGGTGGAGGCAGGCGTTGGCTGCTGGCCCTTGGGGCCGTGAGCCTGCTCTGGATGTCCAGGGGCATGGTGCTGCCGCCCTCCCCTGACCCCCAGATGATCCTGGTGCTCGGGGGGGATGTGGCCCGGGAGGAAGCCGCCGGGCGCCTGGCCCATCGCTATGGCTTGCCCGTGGTGGTCAGCGGCGGCAGCAACCCGGAATACGCCCATTGGCTGTTCGCCACCGAAGGCTTGCGTCGCAGCCAGTTCCAGCTCGACTACCGCGCCCGCGACACCCTCACCAATTTCACCTCCCTGGTGGATGAACTGCGCCGGGCCAAGGTGCGCCACGTGCTGCTGGTGACCAGCAGCGACCACATGCCCAGGGCGCTGCTGATCGGCAGGATCGTGGCGGGCAGCCGTGGCATCCACCTCACGCCCGTCGAGGTCCCCTGCGGCAACCGCTGCCACCTGGAAGGGCGCAAGAAGGTCTGGGGCGATGGCTTCCGGGCGGTGATCTGGGTGCTTACTGGTCGGGATGTGCGCGCGTGGGGGGCAAGGCAGTTGGGGCTGCCTGGCCCGTCAGCAGGCCCAGGTCCAGCAGGGCATTGATCTGGGCCTGGCAGGCAGCGGTGACCCCATCGAGATCGGCGCGCCTGCGGCTGGTAGGCGGGGGAATCGGGGTGCCGATCCGCACCTGAACCGGCACGAACCTGGGCCAGGACTGACCGGTGCCCAGGGCCCTGTGGCTGTTGATGATCGCCACCGGCAGCAGGGGCACCCCGGCCCGTGCCGCCAGCAGGGCCGCTCCGGGCATGGGGTGGTTCACCCGACCGTCGGCCTGGCGGGTGCCGTCGATGAACACGCCGGTGGCCCAGCCTTCCAGCAGCCGGTCGGTGGCGATGCGGATCGCCTCCCGATCGCTGGCCCCCCGGCTGACCGGGTAGGCCCCGCAGGCGCGGATGATCCGTCCCAGCAGGGGCACCCGGAACAGTTCCGCCTTGGCCATGAAGGCCACCGGCCGCCCGAGGGCATGGCCCAGCAGGGGGGGGTCCAGATGGGAGCCGTGGTTGGCCACCACCACCAGGGCCCCCTCCATCGGCACGTTGGCTTTGCCGAAGATCCGCCCCCGAAACAGCAGCCGAAACACCGGAAACACCAGTAGGTAGCTGATCAATTGGTACGTGAGGCTGGGTCGGGGCTCCAGCAGGGCTGGCGGCTCGCTGACGCGGCGCCTGCGCCCCAGGCCGCGGCGCAGGCGATCGTTCACAGGCCCAGGTCCTCGGTGCTGGCGATCTGGGCGGTGGTGACCCCCTCCAGGCTGCGCTTGATCAGGCCGCTGAGCACGTTTCCGGGTCCGATCTCCACCACCGTGGTGATGCCCTCGGCGCCGAATTTCTCCATCGTCTCGCGCCAGCGCACGCCGTTGACCATCTGCCGGCGAAGCCGTTGCTTGAGCACGGACCCCTCGGTGGCGGGGGTGGGGTCGGTGTTGCTCAGCACCGGGATCCAGGCGTCGTTGAAGGGCACCTGATCGAGAAGGGTGGCGAAGGAGTCCGCCGCCTCGGCCATGGACGGGGAGTGGAACGCCCCGGACACCGGCAGGGGCACGGCCCGCTTGCAGCGGATGTTCGCCACCACGGCCGCCACCGCCTCCGGGGTGCCCGAGATCACCACCTGGGCGCCGCTGTTGTCGTTGGCGATCACCACCCCATCGGTGGCGGCCACCTGGTCCTCCAGCTCGGCCCGCTCGAAGCCGATCAGGGCGGTCATGGCACCGCCGCCGGCGCCGGCCATCAGCTCACTGCGGCGCTGCATCAGGGCCAGGCCGGTGGCGAAGTCAAAGACACCGGCGGCGTAGAGGGCCACCAGTTCACCAAGGCTGTGGCCCGCCACCAGCTGGGCCGAGCGGCCCTGGTGTTTGAGGGCATCCACCAGCAGGCTCTCCACCACGAACAGGGCGGGCTGGGTGTTGCGGGTGTCGTTGAGGTCGCTGGGTTCGCCGGCCTGATCCAGGCCCTCGCCATTGGCGATCGCCAGCAGGTCGCGTCCGAGCAGGGTTGAGGCTGCCGCAAAGCGCTCTCTTGCCTCAGGCAGGTCCAGCAGCGGGGACGCCATGCCCGCTTTCTGTGATCCCTGACCGGGAAAAACCCAGGCGATGCCCATGGATGCCGATGCCGCAAAGGATTGGGCTGGAGCGTAGGTGGCGGCCTCTCAAGCCCCGGTTTCCCAGCCCCCCAACCCTCAGCCTGCGGCGGGCCCCTGCCAGCGCAGCAGGGCCGCCCCCCAGCTGAGGCCGGCTCCGAAGCCGCTGCTGGCGAGTAGGTGGCCGGGTTGGACCCGGCCATCGGCGACGGCCTCCTGGAGCATCAAGGGAATCGTGGCTGCCGAGGTGTTCCCGTAGGAAGCCAGGTTGCTGAGCACCCGTTCAGGGGGAAGGTCGAAGCGCTGGGCCACCGAATCGAGAATGCGCTGGTTCGCCTGGTGCAGCAGCAGCCAATCGATCTGGTCGGGGGTGGTGCCGGTTTCCTCCAGCAGCTCCTGCAGCACGGCGGGCACCTCCCGCACCGCGAACTTGTAGACCTCCTGGCCGTTCATGGCAATCGGCGTGAAGCCCCCCACCTGGGCAGTGCAGTCGCCCACCAGGTGACGGCGCTCCTCTGACTGGCGCAGGGTGAGGCTGTCGGCCCGGCGGCCATCGGAGTGCATGCGGAATCCCAGCAGCCCGTTGGCCTCAGGCGGGCAGGCCTCCACCGCCAGGGCTGCGGCCCCATCGCCGAACAGCACGCAGGTGCGCCGGTCGTCCCAGTCGACCCAGCGGCTCAGTTGGTCGGCGCCGATCACCAGGGCCCGCCGGGCGGTGCCGCTGCGGATGTACTGGCTGACGGTGATCAGGGCGAACAGGAAGCCGCTGCAGGCGGCGGTGAGGTCGAAGGCCACCGCCCGGTGGGCCCCCAGTTGTCCCTGGATGAGCGGGGCCGTGCCGAACAGGTCGTCCGGGCTGGAGGTGGCCAGCACGATCAGGTCGAGGTCTTCGCTTTGCCAGCCCGCATGGTCGAGGGCCGCTTGTGCCGCCTCCACCGAGAGGGTCGTGAGCGATTCGCCAGGACCGGCCACGCGCCTGGCGGCGATGCCCGTACGGCTGCGGATCCACTCGTCGTTGGTGTCGACCCTCTGGCTCAGGTCGGCGTTGCTGATGCTCTGGCGGGGAAGCCCGCGGCCGCATCCCACCAGTGCCATGCCTGAGCCCAATTGGCCGAGCGACACCTGATCCGCCCCCAGATCGGGTCAGTCAATCACAGGCCGTGGCTGCTCGGGGGCGGATCAGGTTGTGGGGGCCGCCGCGGGCACCGTGGCTCCCGTGGTTTCGCTGCTGAGTTTGTGCAGGTCGTCCATGACGTGGTGGCTGGCGGCCGAATGGGCCAGCCGCAGGGCGCTGACCACCGAGAGGGCCTTGCTGCTGCCGTGACCGATCACGCAGATGCCATTCACCCCGAGCAGCAGGGCGCCGCCGTGTTCGGCGTGGTCGAGGCGCTTCTTGATCCGCACCAGGTTCGAGCGCAGGAAGGCGGATCCGACTTTGCCGCGGCGGCCCCGGGGCAGTTCGGCCCGCAGCACATCGAGCAGCACGCTGCCCACCGATTCCAGGAACTTGAGCAGCACGTTGCCGGTGAAGCCGTCACAGACCACCACGTCGAAGTCACCGGAGAGAACGTCCCGGCCCTCGCAGTTGCCGGCAAAGCGCAGCCGTGACTCCTGGGCCAGCAGGGCGTAGGTGCGAACGGTGACTTCGTTCCCCTTGCACTCCTCCTCGCCGATGTTCAGCAGTCCCACCCGGGGGCGGGGCACCTGGAGCACGTCCCGGCTGTAGATCGAGCCCAGCAGGGCGAACTGGTGCAGCCAGGCGGGCTTGCAGTCCATGTTGGCGCCCACATCCAGCACCAGCACCTGCTGGGCGGGATCCTTGGTGGGGAAGAGGGCGCCGATGGCCGGCCGGTCGATGCCCTCCAGGCGCCCGAGGCGAAAGATCGCCGCGGCCATCACCGCCCCTGAGTTGCCCGCTGAATAGACCGCCTCGGCCTCGCCCGCCTTCACCAGGTCCATGGCCAGGTTGATGCTGGCGTCGCGCTTGCGCCGCACCACCGTGGCCTCCTCGTGCATGCCCACCGAGGGGCCGCTGGGCACCAGGGCAATCAGCCCTGCCTGGAGAGCCTCCTGCAGCTCCCGATCCAGCCCGAGCTGGGCGACCGCCGCCCGGGTGGCCCCTTCCTCGGCCACGAAGCGGATGCGCAGGGGGAGCAGCTGCACCGCCCGCAGACAGCCCTCCAGGATCGGTCCAGGGGCGTGGTCGCCGCCCATGCCATCGACCGCCACCCAGAGGCGATCGGCGTCGTGGATCGGGGCATCGGAGCCACCGGGGCCCTGCTGCAGCCGGCGCAGCGGGTCGAACACCAGGGGCTGCAGCACCGATTCGGCCATGGAGCCGGCGGTGTTGGCCATCGATCCCGCCACGGATCCCGCCACCGAGCCGGCGGTGTTGGCCATGGAGCCGGCCATGCTCGTGGCCGCCGAGGCCGTGTCCACCAGGCTGGTGACGGCGGCATTGCGGCGGTACCAAATCACCAGCCTGCGGATCGCCCGGTTGGGCTTGCCGCGGCGGGGGATCAGCGGTCCTAGATCAGGTTCCTTCGGAAGCAACGGCATCCACAATGCGCTGGAACAGGTAACCCGTTCCCCGGGCTGTGAGGATCAGCTCGGGGTTAGCCGGATCATCTTCCAGTTTGGAGCGAAGCCGCGAGATGTGGACGTCCACCACCCGGGTGTCCACGTGACGTTCGGGGGTATACCCCCAGACCTCCTTCAGGATCTCGCCGCGGCTGAAGGGCTCACCGGAGCGGCTCACCAGCAGCTCCAGCAGGCTGAATTCCATCCCGGTGAGGCGGATGCGCTCCTCCCCGCGGTACACCTGACGCTTGTTGGTGTCGATGCTCAGGTCGCCCACCTGGATCACCCCGGAGTTGGGGATGCCGGCCACCTGCTCCTTGTCGATCCGGCGCAGCACGCAGCGGATGCGCGCCTCCAGCTCCTTGGGGCTGAACGGCTTGACCACGTAGTCGTCGGCCCCGAGTTCCAGGCCGGTGATCCGGTCGGCCACATCGCCGAGGGCCGTGAGCATCACAATCGGCACGTCCGATTCCTTGCGCAGCTCCTGGCAGACGCCGTAGCCATCGAGCTTGGGCATCATCACGTCAAGCACCACCAGGTCGGGGGTGACCCGCCGGAAGGCCTCCAGGGCTTCGACCCCATCGGAGGCCGTGACCACCCGGTACCCAATCATGGAGAGCCGGGTCTCGAGGATGCGGCGGATGCTGGCCTCGTCATCGACGACGAGGATGGTTTCTTTGGCAGGTGGGGTGGCCGTCATTACGGCTGGCTCAGCGTTACAACCAGTCGCACCACTGAAAGGCTCTGAGGGGCCACACGTTTACCGAATACCACCATTCTTCATACACCCCCTTGGCTCGTTCCTCCACGTTTTACGTCTGCCAGAGCTGCGGGGCCCAGTCACGTCAGTTCTTCGGCCGCTGTTCCGGCTGTGGCAGCTGGAACAGCCTGGTGGAGCAGCAGGCGCCTGCGGGGGAGGGTCGGCGCCGTCGGCCCCTGGCGGAATCGTCCGTCGGCGGCAATGGCAGCGCGGCGGGACGGCCACGACGCTCCCAGCCGATCCATGCCGTCGGTGAGGGGGCCCGCCAGCGGCTGAGCAGCGGCTACGGCGAACTGGACCGGGTGCTCGGCGGCGGCCTGGTGCCCGGTTCCCTTGTGCTGGTGGGGGGGGACCCGGGCATCGGCAAGAGCACCCTGCTGCTGCAGAGCGCCGAGGCGATGGCCCGCCACCACACGGTGCTTTATGTGAGTGCCGAGGAATCGGCCCAGCAGGTGAAGTTGCGCTGGCGCCGGCTGGGGGTTGATGGCCAAGACCCTGCCCCAGGCGGGGGGGGTTCCGCTGGGGACCCGTCGGAAGGATCGAGCGGCCTGCAGTTGCTCTCGGAAACCGACCTGGAGCTGGTGCTGCAGGAGCTGGAATCCCTGCGGCCGGCGGTGGCGGTGATCGACAGCATCCAGGCTCTCCATGACGCCGATCTCAGCAGTGCCCCGGGCTCGGTGGCCCAGGTGCGCGATTGCGCCGCCGCCCTGGCCCGCATCGCCAAGCGCCAGGACACGGCCCTGCTGCTGGTGGGCCACGTCACCAAGGAGGGGATGCTGGCGGGCCCGAAGGTGCTGGAGCACCTGGTGGATGCGGTGCTCACCTTCGAGGGCGACCGTTTCGCCAGCCACCGGCTGCTGAGGGCCGTCAAGAACCGCTTCGGCGCCACCCATGAACTGGGGGTGTTCGAGATGCGCGACCGGGGCCTGGTGGAGGTGAGCAACCCCAGCGAACTGTTCCTGGGCAGCGAAGAACTCACCGCCGGCACGGCCACGATCGTGGCCTGCGAGGGCACCCGGCCGTTGGTGGTGGAACTGCAGGCCCTGGTGAGCACCACCAGCTACGCCAGCCCCCGGCGCACGGCCACCGGCATCGCCGTCAACCGGTTGCACCAGATCCTGGCGGTATTGGAGAAGCACCTGGGGCTGCCCCTTTCACGGTTTGATTGCTACCTGGCGGTGGCCGGGGGCCTGGAGGTGGAGGAGCCCGCCGCCGATCTGGGGGTGGCCGCGGCGGTGGTGGCGAGCAGCCGCGACCTCACCCTGCCGCCGGGCACGGTTTTGGTGGGGGAACTGGGTCTCGGCGGTCAGTTGCGGCCCGTCGGGCAGCTGGAGTTGCGCCTGCAGGAGGCCGCCCGGCTGGGCTTCCGCCGGGCCGTGGTGCCCCGCGGCAGCGGCCTGGGTCCGTTGGCGGCGGGTCTGGAGCTGGAGCTGCACGAGGCCGGCACCGTGGCCGAAGCCCTGGTGGCCGCCCTGGGGGTCCACCCCGCTGAGGATCAGAAGTAGACGTCGACGTTGCTGCGGCCTGAGGATTTCAGCCAGTTCTCGATGTCCAGGTAGCCGCCCGGATAGAGCCGCACGGCCCGACCCCAGTAGTCGGCCGCCTTGTCGAGCCAGCCGTCGGCGGTGTCCTGGTCCCCTTCCTCCTGGGCCATTCGTCCCCATTTTTCGAAGATCAGGCCCATGTTCTTGAGGCAGGAGGGGGAGTTGGGGTTTTCATCCAACGACTTCTGGTAATACTCGAGGGATTTCTCCTCCTCGCCATTGCTCATGAAGATGATGGCCATGTTCTTGAGGATTTCGCCCCGATCGACGGCGTTTTCCTCGAGTTTGAGGGCTTCTTCGTAGTTCTCCAGCGCCTCGGCATAATCACCGTCTCCTTGGGCTGAGAGCCCATCGCGGTAATACACGTAGGCCTCCTTGGCCTTGGCATCGATCGGCAGCAGCTTCACGATCAGGTCCGCCATCACCGTGAAGCTCTTGTCGATGAAGTTGTCGTTGCGTTGACTGCGCGGCACGGGGCAAGGTCGTCGGTGTGTGCCCATCCTCACCCCCTGGCTCTGTCCATGGGGGCTGTGGGAGGAACTGCCTAGCCTTGGCTCCCGCCGATGCGCCCGTGATCGAGCCCCCAGACACCCAACCGCTGCTGCTGGAGGTGGAGGGGATGAAGTGCGGCGGTTGTGTTCGGGCTGTGGAGGAGCGGCTGCGTCAGCAGCCCGGTGTGGTGCAGGTGAGCGTCGATCTGCTCACCCGCACCGCCTGGGTGGGCCTGGCGGACCTGGCCGTTCGCACCCCCGGGGGCACGGACCCGGCCGCCCCCCTGATCGCCAGCCTCGGGGGTCTGGGCTACAGCGCCAGGCTGCGCCAAGCCGGGGAGGGCCTCCTCCAGCGGCGCCAGGAGCGCCAGTGGTGGCAGCAATGGCGCCAGATGGTGGTGGCCCTGGCCCTGCTGCTGGTGTCGGTGGCAGGCCACCTGGCGGAATCGGGCGATCTGGCGGTTCCCCTGCTGGGGGAGATCCGTTTCCATGCCCTCGTGGCCACCGTGGCCCTGGCGGGACCGGGTCGCTCGATCCTGGTGGCGGGGGCCAAAGGGGCCCTGGCCGGTCTGCCCTCCATGGACACCCTGGTGGGCTTGGGCCTGACCAGCGCCTACCTGGCCAGCGGTGTGGCCTTCCTCTGGCCCGGCCTGGGCTGGCCCTGCTTCTTCAACGAGCCCGTGATGCTGCTGGGCTTCGTGTTGTTGGGGCGTTTCCTGGAGCAGCGGGCCCGCCTGCGCACCGGCCGCGCCCTCGAGGAACTGGCGGCCCTGCAGCCCGACACGGCCCTGTTGGTGCTGGACGACGGGGAACCCCGGCCCGTACGGGTGGGGGGGCTGCGGCCAGGTGATCGCCTGCGGGTACTGCCCGGGGATCGGGTGCCGGTGGATGGCACGGTGCGCCAGGGGCTCTCGGCCGTGGACGTGTCCAGCCTCACCGGTGAGCCCCTGCCGCTGATGGCCGAGCCCGGCACGTCCCTGGTGGCCGGCAGCCTCAACCTGGAGGCGCCCCTGGTGCTGGAGGTGGAGCGGGCCGGCGCCGACACCGCCCTGGCGCGCATCATCCGGTTGGTGGAGCAGGCCCAGGCCCGCAAGGCGCCCATCCAGGGCCTGGCGGATCGGGTGGCCGGGCAATTCAGCGTGGTGGTTCTGGTGCTGGCTGCCAGCACCTTCCTGTTCTGGTGGCAGTGGGGCGCCAAGCTCTGGCCCCAGGTGCTGCGGGCGGCGCCGGCCTTCCAGGCCCATGGGTTCCACGGCATGGGCGGTGTGCAGGCCGTCCATGGCGTGGTGGTTGCCCCGGCCGCCACCACGCCGTCGGCCCTTGGTCTGCAGCTGGCCATCGCCGTGCTGGTGGTGGCCTGTCCCTGTGCCCTCGGTCTGGCCACCCCCACCGCCATCACCGTCGGCACCGGCCTGGCGGCCCGCTCCGGCGTGCTGTTCCGAGGCGGCGATGGCATCGAAATGGCTTCCCGCCTCCAGGTGGTGCTGTTCGACAAGACCGGCACCCTCACCCTCGGTCGCCCCCTCGTCACCGCGGTGGAGACCAGCAACGCAGACCCTGACCATCTGCTCCGTCTCGCCGCCAGCCTGGAGGCCCAGACCCGCCACCCCCTTGCCCATGCCGTGCTGCAGGAGGCCCAGAACCGCCGCCTGCAGCTGGTGGCCGTTGGGGAGAGCCGCAGCCTGGCTGGCCAGGGGGTGGAAGGGGACCTCGAAGGGATCCGCGGCCGCGTCCGGGTGGGGAGACCCGCCTGGCTGGCGGCCTGCGGCCTGCCAATGGATCCGGCCCTGGAGCTCCGTCGCGCCGACCTGGAGGCCCAGGGCGCCACGGTGCTGGCGGTGGCGCAGGGGGATCGCCTCCTGGGGCTTGTGGCGGTGGAGGATCAGCCCCGGCCCGACGCCGCTGCCACCCTGGAGGCCCTGCGGCACCTGGGCCTGCAACTGGGGGTGCTCAGCGGCGATCGGGAGGGGCCCGTGCGGCGCCTGGCGGAGCGCCTCGGACTTCCGGTGGGGCAGTTGGCCTGGGAGCTGCTGCCCGAGCAGAAGCTGGAGCGGATCCTGGCGGCGCGGCAGCTGGGGCCGGTGGCGATGGTGGGGGACGGCATCAACGACACCCCAGCCCTGGCCGCCGCCGATCTGGGGATCGCCGTGGGCACCGGCACCCAGATCGCCCAGGACACCGCCGACCTGGTGATCCTGGGCGAGCGCCTGGAGGGGGTGGAGATCGGCCTGCGGCTGGCCCGCGCCACCATGGCCAAGGTGCGCCAGAACCTCGTGTGGGCCTTCGGCTACAACCTGATCGCGTTGCCGATCGCCGCCGGGGTGCTGCTGCCAGGCTTCGGCCTCCTGCTCTCGCCGCCCCTGGCGGCTCTGCTGATGGCCGTCAGCTCGATCACGGTGGTGGTCAACGCCCTCAGCCTGCGCTCCGCCCGACCATGAGCGGAAGGGAGGGAGCCGCCCAGGGCCGTTTTCTGGTGCTCGAGGGCATCGATGGCTGCGGCAAGAGCACCCAGGTGGAGGCCCTGAGCGACTGGTTGCCCCAAAGCGGCCTGATGGCGCCAGACGCTTCCCTGGTGGTGACCCGGGAGCCAGGGGGCACGGCCCTGGGGCTGGCCCTGCGTGAGCTGCTGCTGCACCCCCCTGGGGAGGCCGCACCCGATGGGATGGCGGAGCTGCTGCTCTATGCCGCCGACCGTGCCCAGCATGTCCAGCAGACAATTTTGCCTGCGCTGCAGGCGGGCCACTGGGTGGTCTGCGATCGTTTCGTCGGCTCCACCGCCGCCTACCAGGGCCATGGCCGCGGGCTCCCCATGGAGCGGATCGTGCTGTTGGAGGAGTTGGCCACCGCAGGCTTGCGGGCCGATCTGACCCTGTGGCTGGATCTGCCGTTGGCGCGCTCGCTGCAGCGCCGCGGTCACCGGCCGGCGGATCGGATCGAGGCGGCGGGCGAGGCCTTCCTGGGGCGGGTGGCCCGTGGCTTTGCCCAGCTGGCGGCCGAGCGGGGTTGGAGGCGTATCGAGGCAGACCAGCCCGCCGACGGGGTCAGTGAGGCCATTCGCCAGACGCTGCGGCAGCAGTTCCAGCCCCTGACGGCGGCAGCTTCAGCCCCGGAGGCCGATGGCTGATCTGTTCGAGGATCTGGTGGGCCAGGAGCGCCCCGTGACGCTGCTGCGGGCCGCCCTGGAGCTGCGCCGGCTAGCCCCGGCCTACCTGTTCTGCGGGCCCCATGGGGTGGGCCGCCGCCTGGCCGCCCTGCGGTTCATCGAGGGGGTCCTGGCGGGACCTGAAGGTGGCCCTTCCATCCGGCGGCGCCTGGCGGCCGGTAACCACCCCGACCTGTTGCGGGTGGAACCCACCTACCAGCACCAGGGTGAGCTGGTGCCAGCGAGCGAGGCGGAGGCCCGCGGGGTCAGCCGCCGCGCCCCTCCCCAGCTGCGCCTTGAGCAGGTGCGCAACGTGGGGCGCTTCCTGGCCCGAAGCCCCCTGGAGGCGGACCGCTGTGTGGTGGTGATCGAGGCGGTGGAGGCCATGGCCGAGGGTGCCGCCAACGCCCTGCTCAAGACCCTGGAGGAACCTGGCGATGGCCTGCTGGTGCTGCTCACGGCCGCGCCGGACCGGTTGCTGGACACGATCCGCTCCCGCTGCCAGCAGATTCCCTTTTCCCGGCTGGCTCCAGAGTCCATGGACCGGGTGCTCAGCCAACTGGCCGCCGCGGCAGGGGAGGCCTTCGACCCGGCGGCGGCCCGGGCCGGGGATCCCCCCGGGCTGCGGGAGCTGGCGGCGGGATCCCCTGGCGCCTGGCTCCACCACCGCCAGCAGTGGAGCCAGGTGCCCGAGGGATTGGCGGAGCGGCTGCTGGGCCTGCCGGGGGAGCCCCTGGAGGCCCTCGCCCTGGCCCGGGATCTCAGTGAGGCCCTCGATGGTGAGCAGCAGCTGTGGCTGCTGGACTGGTGGCAGTTGCAGCTCTGGCGCCAGGCCCCGTCCATTGGGCAGCAGCAGCGGCTGGAGCGGTTGCGCTCCCAGTTGAGGTCCTACGTCCAGCCGCGGCTGGCCTGGGAGCTGGCCCTGCTGGGCTGATCAGGCGGCGCTGCTGGAATCCACCGCGTTGGGCTTGGGGGTGCGCCGGATCTCGTCGATCAAGGGAGCCAGTTCGTCGAGCTGGGCTCCGGTGGGCAGTTCCAGGCAGTAGCCGGCGCCGTAGACGGTCTTGATGAAGCGGGGCTTGCGCGGATCGGGTTCCAGCTTGGTGCGCAGGTGGCGGATGTGGACCCGGATGGTTTCGATGTCGTCGTCCGGCTCATAGCCCCAGACCTCCTTGAGGATCAGGGAGGGGGCCACCGTCTGGCCGTGGCGCTGCAGGAGGCAGTGGAGCAGTTCGAATTCCAGGTGGGTGAGCCGGACGGGTTCGTCGAACCAGTTGGCCTCGAACCGCTCGGGCACCAGGGTGAGGGGGCCGTAGTTGAGGATCTCGCTCTGCTTCGAGGAGAGGGGCGCCCGTTCGCTGCGGCGCAACAGGGCCTTCACCCTTACGTGCAGCTCCTCCAGGTCGAAGGGCTTGGTGAGGTAGTCGTCCGCGCCTGAATTGAAGCCGCTCACCTTGTCCTTGGTGCCCCCCAGGGCGGTGACCATCAGGATCGGGATGCGGGCGGTGCGCTCGTCGCGCCGCAAGCGCTGGCAGAGGGTGAGTCCGTCCACCTTGGGCAGCATCAGATCCAGCACGATCAGGTCCGGGCTGAACTGCAGGGCCAGGGCCTGACCCTTGATGCCGTCCTCAGCTGACTGCACCTCGAAGCCGCCATGCTCCAGGTGGGCCGCCACCAGTTCCCGCATGTCTCGGTCGTCTTCGATGATCAGGATGCAGGGCTTCATGGCAGCGGGCGAGGAGCGGTTGGTGGGGTTCCCTGCGGGAACGGTTTAGGGGGATGGGGTTGGGGAAGCTGGGGATCAGCGCTGGGCACTTCGGGGTCCGATGGGCTTGATCGCGCTGGCCAGGGGAGCGGGGCGTTGACCTGACGCTTTTTCTTTCGATTGTCATTCTCCCTGGAATCTTCCCTGACCGGGATCTCCTGACTCCAGGGGGTTTCGTGGCCCAACCCCGGGTTCGGAGGGCCCTGATCCCCGCTGGTGGCGGGCAACGCCAAACGAGCCCCTGCGGCGACTGCTTTCTTCCATGGGCGAGATCGCCGTGCCGCCGCCCCAGATCTTTGGGATTTCTTTGGCTTTGATGCCCTGGCATAAAAAAGGCCCCGGGCCGTGGGGCCAAGGACCTTGAGGAGAACTCCCCGGGCGGGATTCGAACCTGCGACCAATCGATTAACAGTCGACCGCTCTACCGCTGAGCTACCGAGGAACGCAACCGGTCGAACCTACCCCTCGCCCCTGCCGGCGGGCAAGGGGGTCAATCGGCGACGGAGTTCCCCGCCGTCCTGCCAGGAACCCAGATGGCCACGGTCCATCACGGCGGCGGCCGTGCACCAGGCGAGCTCATCGAGCCGATGGGTGATCCAAAGGGCAGTGAGCGGCGCGCTGGCCCGGTGGCAGAGGGCGTGGATCAGCTCCAGCACCTCCATCTGACTGTCCGGATCCAGGAGGGCGGTGGGTTCGTCCAACAACAGGAGCCCCGCTTCGCTGGCCAGGGCTCCGGCGATGGCCAAGCGCTGCTTCTGTCCGCCACTGAGGGTGTGGATCGGGCGCTGCTCAAAGCCCTCCAGTCCCACCTGCCCCAGGGCGGCAGCCAGGCGCCGTTTCCGCTCGCCCCTCTCCAGGCCTGGGGGCAGTGACAGCTGCAGGTCCGTGCCGCAGCTGGGCAAGAGCAGTTGGTGGTCGGGGTTCTGGAACACCAGGGCTGGTTTGACGGCCCGATGCAACCGGCCGCGGCGGGGCTCCAACAGGCCCGCGATCAGCCGCAACAGAGTGCTCTTGCCGCTGCCATTGCCGCCCACCACCATCCACAGCCCTGGGCGTGGAATGGTGAGGCTGCAGTGGTCCAGGGCCGTTTGGCCGGAGGGCCAGGCGAAGCCCAGCTGCTCCACGACCAGGGGGGGCTCCACGGGGGCGGGTGCGGCGACGGCCAAAGGGTCAGTCTTCGAAGGAGAAACCGGGCCGCTTGCTGCCGCCGCTGGTGGTGGATTTCTCATAGAGCTGCACCGCCACCAGCTCGCTGCTGAGCAGGGCGATGCGCTTCTCCTCGTCCTTCTCGCAGCTGAGCTCGAGGACCCGGGGGTGGCCGCTTTCGAGGACTTGTCGGATCTGGTCGTAAAGGGTCTGGGCTCCCTCCAGCTCCTTGCGTTGGACCGCCACGGGCATGGGGCTCAGCTTGAGGGAGAGCTCAACGACGTACACGGGGGACTGCAGCAAGGTGCCACCACTCTGGCGAATGGCGGGGCCTAGGCGGATGTACTCAATTCGGCCGGTCTGGCGGTCGGGTCTTCGCACTGGGCTGCTGTTTTCCGTACAGTTGCCATGTAAAGGAACATGAAGTCACTCTCATGACGATTGCTGTAGGGCGCGCGCCTTCGGCCCGGGGATGGTTCGACGTCCTCGATGACTGGCTCAAGCGCGACCGTTTCGTTTTCGTGGGGTGGTCTGGTCTGCTGCTGTTCCCCACGGCCTATCTGGCCCTGGGCGGCTGGCTCACCGGCACCACCTTCGCCACCTCCTGGTACACCCACGGCATTGCCAGCAGCTACCTGGAGGGCT
>Ga0194061_1000061_pt1 | contig 56688 bp, 57 predicted proteins | sample SepL2221m_MetaG_FD_163423 | JGI IMG/M metagenome (GOLD analysis project Ga0194061, IMG submission 163423) | Anoxic zone freshwater microbial communities from boreal shield lake in IISD Experimental Lakes Area, Ontario, Canada - Sep2016-L224-21m | ecosystem: Environmental > Aquatic > Freshwater >... | reverse complement strand
GCCCCGATGCCATTGTCCGGCCCCCCTCACGCCACCATCACCCGAACAGACGCCTTTTTCGCCGCCAGTCCCCCGCAGCCCACCCCGCAGTGCACATCGCCTCCGCGGCGGTGCTTACCCATACCTATCGGCCAAGGTGCCGCGGACTTGAACGAAGACACCGACCATGACAAAACTTAGCGACCCGACCGACCCGATCACCGCACCGGCGGCAAGCACCGGCGGGGCGCTGCGCCTGCTGGTCATCGAGGATTCCGACGCCGATTACGAACTGCTGCTGATCATGCTGCGCAAGTCCGGCTACACCCCGAGCGGCATGCGCGTCGAAACAGAAATCGAAATGCGCCAGGTGCTCGAGAGCCGCAACTGGGACCTGGTCATCGCTGACAACCACCTGCCCATGTTCTCGGCCGATGCCGCCTTGCGCGTGCTGCGCGACATGCGGCTGGACCTGCCCTTCATCATCGTCTCGGGGGCAATGCAGGAGGAGGCGGCCATCGCCGCCATGCTCAGCGGCGCGGACGACTACATCACCAAATCACGACTTGCACGCCTGGTGCCGGCGATAGAGCGCAGCCTGCGCGCGGCCGAGACACGCCGGCTGCAGCGCCAGGCAAGCCAGTCGCTGCAGGAGAATGAATACCGGATGCGCGCGCTGGCGGCCAACGTCCCGGGCATCCTGTTCGAAGCGCACTACGACGGCGGACAGCTGCGCTTCTCCTACGTCAGCGAGGGCTCGCAGGCGCTGCTCGGACTGCCCCCCGCCGCACTGCTGCAAACGCCGGCGCTGTTGTTCGACCGGATCGACGCGCAAGACCGTGTCGCGCTGCTGGCGCGCTTTGAGGATGGCGTGCGAATGCCCGGAATCATCCAGTGGGAGGGCCGCGCCTCAGTCAACGACGACACCAGCCAGTTGCGCTGGGTGCAACTGGGCGCAAGCCCCAGCCTCGATGCATCCCGCCGCCTCTCCTGGACCGGCGTGATGACCGACATCACCGCCTTGAAGTACGCCGAAACAGAACTGGAACGCTCGCGCGACGAGTTGCGCTCCCTGTCGGCACACCTGGCACAGGTGCGCGAATCCGAACGCACGCGCATCGCGCGCGAGATCCACGACGACATCGGCGGCCTGCTCACCGGGTTGCGCGCCGACATCTCCTTTCTCAAACGCCGCCTTGGCGAAGACCCGGCAATCGGTGAAAAACTGCTGTATATGGACGAACTGGTCGACTCGGCGGCCAACGCCAGCATGCGCATCGTGCGCGACCTGCGACCGGCGGTGCTCGACTTCGGCCTGGTGGCGGCGATGGAGTGGCTGTCCGCCGATTTCACCAAGCACTCGGGCGTCGCCTGCCAGTTTTCCTGCAACCTCGAAGAGATCGATCTGGACCGGGAGCATGGATCGGCGGTGTTCCGCATTTTCCAGGAGCTGCTCACCAACATCACCAAGCACGCCAACGCCGGCAAGGTCCTCGCCGACATGCATGTCGGCGGTGAAAACCTGACCCTCAGCGTGCACGACGACGGCAAGGGCATCGTGCTGCCGAGCCGGCGCCGGGCCGAGTCATTCGGCATTCGCGGCATGCGCGAGCGTGCCATCGGCCTTGGCGGCCAGTTCAGCATAGATGCCGCCCCGCAAAAGGGGACTATCGCCATACTCCAAATCCCCCTTAGTGTGCCCGGCCAATAACCGCTAGAATCGACCCATGATCAGCATCGTCATAGTCGACGACCACACAGTGGTGCGTCGCGGCATCAGCCAGATTCTTTCGGACAACGACGACATGCAGGTCGTCGGCGAGGCCGCCAACGCCGGCGACATGATGCAGGTGCTTCGCACGAGGGCGTGCGATGTGCTGGTGCTGGACATTTCCATGCCCGGCAAGAACGGCCTCGATGCGCTCAAATCGGTGCACAAGGAATGGCCGCGCCTGCAGGTGCTGATGCTGTCGATGTACCCGGAGGACCAGTTTGCGATGCGCGCGTTTCGCGCCGGCGCGGCCGGTTACCTGACCAAGCACAGTCCGCCGGAGAAAGTCGTTGAGGCGGTGCGCCGCCTGGCCTCGGGAAAGAAATTCATCACACCCGAAGTGGCCGAATCGATGGCCGCGATACTCGATGTCAACCCGGACCTGGCACCGCACGAATTGCTCTCGGACCGGGAGTTTCAGACCATGCAGCACATCGCCGGCGGCAAGACCCTGTCGGAAATCGCCGCCCTGCTCTCCATCAGCCCGAAAACGGTGAGCGTCTATCGCGCCAGGCTGCTCGAAAAAATGAAACTCAAGAACAATTCCGAATTGATCCACTACGCGATGAAAGCCGGCCTGGCGGACTAGGCACGGGTCGTTCTTCGCCGTTGCGCGGCAGAACGTCGATGCGGACGCAGCACTTTCTGTCATTGCAAGGAGGCGCAACCGGCGAAGCAACCTCGTCGCCTCTTGCACAATTTGCGCTTTCTTTCGCTTATCGCGAGATGTTTCACCCCTCGCGGGGCGAGTCACTTTCTTTTGCGTTCGCCAATCCCCTCCGGGAACTACCTTTGGGGCGAAGACGTAAGCAAAGAAAAGGCGAGCCCAAAGGTGACGGTCGCTGCGCGACTGCCCTGCGATGCTCGCGCCAATGGGCCGGGACCTAAACTCGGCCCACAAAAACCGTGGGCCTCAGACATAGGTCCCGGACCCCTCCCATTGCCGCTGCGCTTCTCGGCGTCCCCTACGGGCCCCAAATTCAACAGCAACACCAAGCAGCACATTGCGAAGGTTTGGTCTTCGCCTTTGACTCACCCTCCCCTTCGGCGCCGCCGAGGAGCGCAGGCGAAGCGGGGGGCTTCCGGCCCTGATGTCTGAGGCCCGCGGCTTTTTGCGGGCCGAGTTTCAGGGCCGGCCCGCTTTGCCGAGCACCACAGGGAACCCCGAAGGGGCGGTGCCGTGGGGCGTGCTTTTCTTTGGTTACTTTCTTTTGCACGAGCAAAAGAAAGTGACTCGCTCCCCGCGAGGGGAGTGAAATCGCCCAATTCAACAGAAAGAAGCAGCTCGCATAGCGAAGAAGCAACCCCATGGATTCCCGCTTGCGCGGGAATGACGGCTGCGTTATAAAATAGTCGAATGGCTGGAAACGACCGTCAGTCGGGCGTTTCCAGCCATCGGCCTAGATGGCAACGACGCGATTCTTGCCGGTGTTCTTGGCCTGGTACAAGGCCTTGTCGGCGCGGCCGACCACCGCCTGTTCGGTCTCGCCGTCCCGGCGCTGGGTGATGCCGGCGCTGAAGGTGATCAGCACCTTCTTGTTGTCGTGCAGGAAAAACTTGCGTGTCAGTTCACGCTGCACGCGCACCATGATGGTGGTGGCCTCCTCGAGGCCGACCCCGGGCAGCAGGATGACGAATTCCTCGCCGCCATAGCGCGCCACGACATCGGAGGGACGCAGCGTCGCGCGCACAATACCGGAAAGATGCACCAGTGCGTCATCGCCCACGGTATGGCCGAGGGTGTCATTGAGCTTCTTGAAATCGTCCACATCGAGGACCGCCAGGCACAGGCTGCCGCCGCCGCGCTCGCAGCGGGCCACCTCGACTGCCAGCGCCTCCTCGAATCCGCGCCGGTTGAGCACGCGGGTGAGCGGGTCTTCGCGCACCAGCGCGCTCACCGCATCGAGCTCATGTTGCAGCGTGACGATCTGCTGCTCGTAGGCTTGCGCCTTTTGGCGCGACCCCTGCAACTCGTCGCGCGTTCGCAGCATGTCCGCCTGCATGCCGCGGGTGTCGCTCATCACCTGGTCGACGATCTGCCCGAGCTGGGAAATGTCCTCGGCCTGGCGGATACGTTCGGTATGCCGTCCGATGCGATTCTGGTAGTCATCGGTATGCGAGGCGACCGCACCCAGGCGCTCGATGAAAGCGGCCAGCATGTCCTTGAGCGCGGCCTTGGCCAGGTCCAGGCTGTGTTTCATCGTTCCCTGCTTGAAGACGATTTCGCGAAAGCCGCGCTCGGCCTCTCGAATGGTCTTGACCTCCAGCGGCCCGGCAAGCAGGCCGCGCAGGCGCTCGATCTGGCCGTGCATCCAGCGATCGTCGGCGACCAGCTCCCCGACGTTGTTCACGACCATATCGAGCATGCCAAGCAGCGCCTGCATCAATTCGCCCTGGCTCTCGCCGGCCAGTTCGATACGGACCCAGAATTTCTTCATTTCTGCGGCCAGATGTTCCACGGCCGCCGGTGTCGAGGCTGCGCGCGCCGCAGTGGCCAGGGTCAGCGCCTCGGCCAATTGCGGCGGCTGGTGCGCCAGCCGCTCGACCACCGCATACTGCAGCGTACCGGCGAGCAGCTCGCGCAGTGCGCGTAAGGCTTCGCGCTCGGAGCTGACGCTGACGCTCTGGGTCGCCGTCTCCCGCGCACTTATCATCACCGCTTCGGCCGCCGGCTCGGCGGACGCGACCGACGCCTGCTGCGCATCGACCAGCCAGGACTTGACCAGTCCGCCCAGGCGCGTTTGCAGCTTGGCCGGGTCGCTGCTGAATGAGGCAAGGACGTGCTCAAGGCTTTCGCGCTTGCGTGCCGGGGTCAGCGCCGTGTTGCGCGTGTCAAGGCCGCGCTGGATGCTGCGGATGAGTTCGGCCCAGTTGCCGTTTGCGTCGGCCCGCGGCGCAGCCGCCTCGCCGCCGAGGGCGGTAATGATCGCGGCGGCCTCGCTCCAGCGCTGCGAGCGCATCGCCCTGGCGAGGCGTACGGCCGCATCCGGCGGCATATCCGGTGCGATGCCGAGCAATATGCGCGATGCGCTGTCGGGCTCGCCGGAAATTTCGCCGTAGAGGTCGGAATAATTCTCCGGCGTCGGCGTCATGCGCCGCAGCGCGAGCTGCTTGATGGTCTCGCGGGCCACTTCGGCGGGTTTAAGGCGATCGTGATTGTTTGCCATGATATTTAACGGATCCTCGCAAAAACCGCCCTGCGGGGACTGTGGGTGGCGGAAACCGGTTCGACCTGTAGCCGGCCGGACGCGACCGGCGGTTGCCGCAACCCGGTCAGATAAAATCGAACAATGTAAGCTTGGTCACCTTGGCATACGACTGCTGTGCGGCGGTAAGTGCCATTTGCCCGAGGGTGAGGTCGCTGATTGCCGAGGCGTAGTCCACCGCCCCCTGGCGCGACTGTTGCTCGCCGTAGATCACCTTCATATCGGCGTTCACGGCCGAGAGCGTGTCGAGTTCCGCCAGGCGTGTACCGACCTCGGTATGGGTGGTCTGCAGGGTTTCGAACGCGTTATCAAGATTGGCAAGGGACTGCATCAGCCCGACGTTCAGCTTTGGATGCGCGCCGGGGGTTGCGGTACTTGTCTGGAGCAGTGTGATGGCATTGGCCAGCGTGGCGAATATGCTCTGGTGCGTGCTCGGACCGAGCGTGAACGCATCGCCATTATTGGGCAGCGCACTGACCGCAACCCGCATGCCGTCGAAACTGATCGCCGCACCGTCGGTGTAGGCATTGCCGGCCGAAAGGGTGGTTGCGGCGGTGGTGTCGGTGACATCGTAAGTCGTCACACCTGCGGCGACGCTGAACGCAATCCGGTAATTGTGCCCGGTCACCGCCGCCGGGTTGGTGACCACGCCCAGGTCAATGCCGGCACTGCCGCTGTTGCCGGAGGCGACCGCGGTAACGAATACGCCGTTGCCGGTTCCGATGCGCTCGAACAGGGCCGAGCCGTTGTCACCGACCGCAATCTGGCGCGAATCGGCTACCTGCAACAGGCGCTGCCCCTGGTCGCCGTTATAAACGGCGCCTGCGGCGGTGGCGCTGAACGGCGTGCTTTTTTCCAGGTTGCCGGCAAACAGATAGTTACCGCCGCCGTCGGTGGCATTGGCGAGGCCGATCAGCTCCTGATAGTTCGACAACAGCGCACTGGCCACGGCGCCGCGGTCCTGGTCGGCGTAACTGCCGTTGCCCGTCTGGATGAGCGAGGTGCGGATCTGCTGGTACAGGTCGGTAATGGTGGTCAGCGTCCCCTCGGTGATGCTCAGGCGGTTTTTGGCGCTGGTCTGGTTGCGCTCGTATTGCGTGTTCATGTCCTGTGCCTGGGCGGTACGCAGCGTCTCGGCGGCGGCAATCGGGTCGTCCGCCGGGGTCAGCACGCGGCGCCCGCTGGAAATCTGCTGCTGCGTCCTTGCCACCGACGCCTGCTGGCGCTGCATTTCCATCATGCCCTGGTCGAAAAGAAACTTGGTGCCTATGCGCATCATGGTTTTATCTTCCCAGTTGGAGAATCGTGTCAAACAATTGGCCGGCCATGGCGATGATTTTTCCCGAAGCCTGGTAGGCCTGCTGGTAGCGCATCAGGTTGGCCGCCTCCTCGTCCAGATTGACCGCGGAAGCCGATTGGCGCGCCTCCTCGACACCGGCCAGCAGGCTGTTTTGCGCCGCACCGGTGACATTGGCCTCCTGTGCCTGGTTGCCCACTTCGCTGACCAGTTGCGCATAGGCGCTTTGCAGCGAAGCGTTGCCCCCGACCAGCATCGCCTTGGATTGCAGCGCCGCGAGCGCCAGCACGTTGCGGTTGTCGCCGACCCCGCCGGTGTTGGGTCCGATGGTGAATACATCGCCGGCCGCCGGCGAACCGCTGATTTGCACCGTCCAGCCGTTGTAGCTGATGTTGCCCCCGGCGGTGTACGCCACGCCGACCGGGTTGCCGCTGCCGCTGCCGCTGACGTTGAAGGCGGCGCCCGAGGTGAAGGTGATGGTCACCGGATTCTGTAAATTGGCGTTGGCCGGGCCCGGCGTGTTGACCGCCCCGCTCGATATGGTCGCACCGGGCGAGTTGTTCAAGGATGCGGAACTCCTGATCGGGGCAGCGGCGGCAATACGATTGATGTCACTGATCAGCACCGCCATGCCAGAGGCGCCGATACGCGTCGGCTGTATCAGGAAACTGTCACCCGCCGCCGGGGTGCCTGAAGAGAGCGTCAGCGTCACCCCGTCTATGGTCTGCGGCATGCCGTTCAGTGTCGTCACGGTATTGTCGGAGAGGCGCGTGAGGTCGTAGTGCACCGGCGAGCCGGCCGTCCCCCTGGTGGCGGTGCTGTTGCTGCCGCTACCGAACGATGAATTGACTGCGGCAAAGCCGCCCGCGCCGGTGGCGTTGGCAACCGTGGTGGTGATGTCGTTGCCGGCGGCGTCCGAGAGCACCAGCGTGCCAAGGGCGGCGCTGCCCGCGGTCTGCACAACGCCAATGGCCGCCAATGCCGCGGTGTTTGTGCTCAGCGCCTGGTCGATGTCGGCTGCGGTGACCACGCCGTTGGTCTGTGTGAACAGGTTGACCGTGCCCAGGCTGGTGGTGATATTCATGGCGTAGGTCTCGCCCGCCCCAAGGGTGATGCCGGTGAAGGCGCCTGAAACGCTGGTGGTGGCCGCACTGAAAGTGCCGACGTATTTCATCCGGTAGTCGCTGGTGGTGAGCGCCGCGTAGTCGGTGATGGTCGCGCCGAACAAGGCGCTGCCGGTGTTCAGTCCGTTGGCCAGCACCTGGCTCGTCCCGGCGGCGAACAGGTTGCCGCCCATGCGCCCGCTCAGGTCCTGGCCGAGTTTGTGCTGGTCGTTGAAACTGGCCGCCAGCGCCATGGCGATGCGGCCGAGCGCGTTCTGCGCCGGATCGAGCGCATCATCGCGAAATTGCAGCAGGCCGCCAAGCTGGCCGCCGGCAAGGTCGGTCGCGCGCATCTTGATTGCCGTACCCGCGCCCTGCAACACCACCTGCTGCTTGTGCGGGTCCTCGTCACCGACGACCACCTTGAGCAGGCTGGCGCCGTCCTTGAGCACCAGCGGCTGCCCGCTGCCAAGGAACACGTTATAGCTGCCGCTATCCTGCCTCACGACATGCGCCTGGACCAGCTTGGACAGGTTGCTAACCAGCTGGTCGCGCTTGTCGAGCAGGTCATTGGGAAGCTGCTGGCCGGTACCGGATGAGCTGAGCCGCACGATCTGGCCGTTGAGATCCGCGATCTGGGAACTGATGCTGTTGATCTGCCCGACCATCGCCACCATGCTGCTGTTGACGTCGTTGCGTTGCGCCTCGAACTGGTTGTCAATCTGGTGAAAGCGCCCGGTCAGTGCCTGCGCCTGGGATAGCAGTCCCTGGCGCGCGGCGGCATCCGACGGGTTGGCCGCGACATCGTGCACGCTGCCAAAAAACGCCGTCAGTGCCGGCGACAGTCCGACCTCCGGATTGGCCAGTACGCCGTCGATGCGATTGATCTGCTTGGAAAAGCCGTCAAGATGGCTGGCCGTCGCCTGCGCCTGCCAGGATTGCGCCTCGAGCAGGGCGTCATAGGCGCGCCGTACCTCGCTGACATCGACACCGCGACCGAAAAAACCGCCGCCGGTGTACTGCGGCAGGGCCGGTGTCTGAACCACCTCCTGCCGGTTGTAACCCTGGGTGTTGACGTTGCTGATGTTATGGCCGGCGGTGAGCAGGCCGGCCTGCGCGGCACTCAAGCCGCTGATACCGATGCCGAAAATTGAGCTAGTCATGGATTTTTCTCCGCGCAGCGTACCGCCCGCCTAAGTGGGAATATCGGCATGCAAGGCGCCCGCTTGAATGGTTCACGCGGCAATTCCCCCGAGATTTGTGCGGATGATGCGGGCTATTTTTTCGGCGTAATGCGGATCGGTGGCGTAGCCCGCCTGTTGCAAGGCGCTGGCAAAACCGCTGGCGTCGCGGCCCTGCGCAAGGACGCCACGGTAGCGCGGGCTGTTGGTCAGCAGGCGCGCATAGTCGGCAAATGACTCGGCCGGCGAGCCGTAGGCGCGAAAGCGCTGGGTCACGCGGCGCGCCTCGCCGTTGACGTACTCGGTGGTGGCGGCCTCGACCACCCGCCCGGTCCAGTCCTTGCCGGCCTTGATGCCGAACAGGTTGTTGCTTGCCGTCCCGTCGGCGCCTTTTACCTCGGCACGCCCCCACGCGGACTCAAGCGCCGACTGCGCCAGGATGAAGCGCGCCGGAATGCCGGTGGCCTGCTCGGCGGCGCGCGCATGCGGCAGCATGTTGCGCACGAACTCCTGCGCCTGCGGCGCCGTATCCGGTGCAAGCGCCGCCCTCAGGCTGGAGCGCACGCGCTCGAGCGCGGCGCCGGGTCCGGGGATGGGGCCGGGGACTGCAGCCGGCACCGGCGCGCCGCCGGGACCGGCGGCAACACCCATCTGGCGGGACAGTTGCTTGACGATGACATCGGCCAGGCCGACCCCCTTGCCCGACAGGCTTTGCGCCAATTGCTGGTCAAGCATGCCGGTATAGGTGCGCGTGGCATCGCTGTCCGTCGCACCGTCCTGCGGAATGGATTCGCGCATGCTCTTTAGCAGCATGTTCATGAACACCGCCTCGAATTGCGTCGCCGCCTGCTTGAGCGCCTTGTCCGGCGCGGCGCGCGAGGTGGCCTGCAACGAGGCGAGCGCCTTGGTGTCAAGCGCAAAGGACGCGTTGACCTGCTGCACCATCAGAGCACCTCCAGTTCGGCGCGCAGTGCGCCGGCCGCCTTCATCGACTGCAGGATCGACACGAGGTCGAGGGGATCGGCACCCAGCGTGTTGAGTGCCTTCACCACATCGGCGAGCTTGGCGCCGCGCCCGAGCATCATCAGGTTGCCGCCGTCCTGCTTGATCTGGATATCCACGCTGTCGCTGACCACGGTATCGCCGCGGGTGGAAAATGCCGAGGGCTGGCTCACCGCCGGCGTGCTCTGGATGCTGATGGTCAGATTGCCGTGCGCCACCGCGCACGGCTCAATCGTCACTGACTGGTTCATCACCACCGAACCGGTGCGCGTGCTGATAATCACCCGCGCCGCGCCTGGTGAGACATCGATGGAAAGATTCTCGATTTTCGCCAGGAAACCGACCCGGTCATTGGTTCCGACCGGGGCCTGCACCTCGATGACGCGGCCGTCAAGGGCGGTGGCGATGCCCGGACCGACGGTGCGGTTGATGACATCGGCGATGCGCCGCGCGGTGTCAAAATCCGTGCTGTTCAGCTCCAGCTTCACACTTTCGCCCTGCGCAAGGACCGAGGCAACCGCGCGCTCGACGGTGGCACCAGAGGGCACGCGGCCGGCCGAAAGGTGGTTGACCTTGACCGCACTGCCGCCCCCCGCGGCGCCATACCCGCTGACCACCACGTTGCCCTGCGCCATGGCATAGATCTGCCCGTCGGCACCCTTGAGCGGCGTCAGCAGCAAGGAGCCGCCGCGCAGGCTCTTGGCGTTGCCCATGGACGAGACGGTCACGTCGAGCATCTGCCCCGGACGGGCGAAGGCCGGCAGCGTGGCGGTGACGATGACCGCGGCGACGTTCTTCAACTGCAGGCTGGTGCCCGGGGGCAGGTTGACACCCAGCTGCGACAGCATGGCGATAATGCTTTGCACCGTGAAGGGCGTCTGCGTGGTCTGGTCGCCCGAGCCATCCAGTCCGACCACCAGTCCGTAGCCCATCAACTGGTTGGCGCGCACGCCCTGGATGCTGGCGAGGTCGCGAATGCGCTCGGCCGCCGCGGGCAAGGGCGCAAGCGTGCCAAGAACGCCGAAAACACCGATAAGAGCGGCAATAAGCAGGTTTTTCATGTCAGTCCCGTAAAGGCGGTTACGCCGTCAGAATGGCAGCATGGAAAGAAAGAAACGGGCGAGAAAACCCATGGTCTGCGCTTCATCGATATAGCCCTTGCCACGGTAATCGAGGCGCGCATCGGCGATTTGCACCGAGCTGACCGTATTACCCGACACGATATTGACCGGATTGACCACACCGGAAAGGCGCACCGTCTCGCTGTTGCGGTTTATGCCGATCTGCTTTTCCCCGCTGACGACGAGGTTGCCGTTGGGCAGCACTTCGACCACGGTGACGGTGATGGTGCCGGTAAAGGCGTTGTCGCTTGTCGTGGCACCCTTGCCCTGGAACTTGTTTTCCGAATTAGCGTCCACCAGCGAGCCCTCAAGCGGGTTTTTGGCGCCGAATATCCCCGACAGCGCACCCACCGCATAGGACACGCTGCCGGTACGCTGCGTACTCGAGTCGGAGGCGCGCGAGGCGGAGATCTTTTCGTTGATGCTTACCGTGAGGGTATCCCCGACATTACGCGCCCGGCGGTCTTCAAACAGCGGCTGGTAGCTGGCCACCTGGAAAATGGCGCCGTTTGCCGACTGCGGCGGCGACGGCTTGACGGCCACCGCGACGGCCGTGGTCGGTTCGCGCACCCCGACCATGCCTTCCATGCAGCCGTTCATGAACAGCAGCGAAGCGGTATAGACCAGCAGCGGCAGCGCATCCTCGCGCAGACGGCGCACCAGTCCGCGCCAGGCGCCCTGGATGGTGTGCCGGCGCCGGCATTGGTCGTTCACATCGTCTTTCATCGCAGGCCCCTTTCCCGTCAAAGTTGCGTCAACTTCTGCAGCATCTGGTCGGAGGTTTGGATCGCCTTGGAATTGATCTCGTAAGCACGCTGGGTCTGGATCATGTTGACCAGTTCCTCCACCACATTCACATTCGAGGTCTCGACGTAGCCCTGGTTGAGCAGTCCAAGTCCGCTGCTGCCTGGCGCCGCCGTATTGGCGTTGCCCGAAGCCGCGGTTTCGATATACATGTTCTGTCCTTGCGATGCGAGGCCGGCCGGGTTGATGAAATTGGCCAGTTGAAGGGTTCCCACCTGGGTCGGTTTGACCACCCCGCTCTGGGTGTAACTGACCGTGCCGTCCTGGCCGATGGTTATGCTCAGCGCGGTCGCCGGGATGGTAATGGCCGGTTGCACGATAAAGCCGTTGGAGGTCACGACCTGGCCGTTGTTGTCGACATGGAACGACCCGTCGCGGGTATAGGCGGTGGCACCGTCGGGCATCAGCACCTGGAAGAATCCCTGTCCGTTGATCGCCAGGTCCAGCGAGTTTCCGCTCTGCTGCAGGTTGCCCTGTGTGTGCACCCGGGTGGTCGCCACCGGTTTCACGCCGGTGCCGATCTGCAGGCCGGTGGGCAGCAGCGATTGCTGCGAGGATTGCGCACCGGGAGTGCGTATGGTCTGGTAGAGCAGGTCTTCGAACACTGCACGCGAACGCTTGAAACCGTTGGTGCTGACGTTGGCAAGATTATTGGAAATGACATCGATCTGCGTTTGCTGCGCATCGAGGCCGGTTTTGGCGATCCAAAGGGAACGAATCATGCTCTACCCCCTAACGAGTGAACAATGGCAGGAACGGCGCACATATGGCGCTGCAGCCAAAGCTGCATATCGGTCCTGGCGGATGGTTTTATTTGGCAATGCCGGCCCCGGTCGCATCATCAGCCGTTGACGTTGAGCAGTTGCGAGGCCTGCCGCGCATTGGCTTCGGCGTTTTGCAGCATTTTCATGTGCAGGTCGAACTGGCGCGCCAGCGCAATCATGCTGACCATCGCCTCGACCGGATTGACGTTGCTGCCCTCGATCGCACCGGAGGCGATGGCCACATCCGGATTGAGTTCAGCGCTGCCGCCGCCCTTCATGCGGAACAACCCGTCATCGCCACGGATTAGATCGGCTTCGGGCGGGTTGACCAGCTTGATCCGCCCGAGTGAGAGCACCGCCTTGATGGCGCCCCCTTCGGGGATCGCCGCGACCGTGCCGTCACGCTCGATGTTGATGCTGTGCCCGGGGGGGACGCTGATCGGACCGCCATCGGAGAGCACCGAACGTCCGGCCCTGGTCTGGAGCAAACCCTCGGCCGATATCTGCAGGCCGCCGTTGCGCGTGTAGGCTTCGCCACCGGGCGCTTCGACGGCAATCCATCCGGGGCCGTTGACGGCGATATCAAGCGGATTGCCGGTAGACTGGATCGGACCCGGCGAAAAATTCGCCCCCGGCGTGGATTCGACGGCGAACACCCGCGTATCGCCGGCATTCTGCAGCGGCACGGCGCGAAAGGCCATGGTCTGTGCGCGATACCCCGGCGTGGTGGCATTGGCGAGATTGTGGGTGAGCACGTCCTGGCGCAGCATGTCGTGCTTGGCGCCGGTCATTGCCGTGTAGATCAGTTTGTCCATGTGTTTCCCGTTTGAGGGCTACGGCGCCTAGCGCAGGTTCACCAGCGTCTGCAGCACCGAGTCCTGGGTCTTGATCGACTGCGCATTGGCCTGGTAGACGCGCTGTGCGGTGATCATGTTCACCAGTTCGGCCGTCAGGTCGATGTTCGAATCCTCGAGCGCACCGGCTTGCAGCACCCCGAGGCTGCCGGTGCTGGGCGCCCCGACCAGCGGCGCACCCGAAGTCGGCGTCTCGGCCCAGTTGTTGCTGCCCAGCGGCTGCAGGCCGTTGGGATTGGTAAAGTTCGCCAGCACCACCTGTCCCTGCGCCCGCGACTGGCCGTTGGAGTAGCGTCCCAGAATCACCCCGTCCGCGCTGGTTGAAAAACCGGAAAGACGGCCGGAGCCGTAACCGTCCTGGTCAAGCTGGTTGACGCCGAAGGCGCTGCCAAACTGGGTACTGCCGGTAAGGTCGAGCGTGTAGGCGAGCGGCGTGGTGGCACCGGTGGTAATTGCACCCGACAGATTGAGCGGCAGTGCCGTGGAGGCTGCCGTGTCGATGGCGCCGGTGGTCAGGAACACCACCGTACCGACCGGCCCGATGCCGCTGGCGTAGGCGACGTTGGCGGCGCCGATCTGCGTGCCGTCCTGCGCCGCCATCACCTGCCAGGTATTGGCCGCAGTCTTGACGAAATACAAGGACAGGGTGTGCGCGTTTCCCTGGCTGTCGGAAACGGACATCGAGGTGGCGCTGTTGAAGGTCGCCGTATCGGTCGGGTCAAACGCCGTCGCGGTCAGGGCGGTCGCGCGCGCATCCATGTTCACCTGCGCCGAGGTCGTGGTGGTGGCCTTGGGCGACAGGTCGGCGGATGAAAGAACGAGATCGGCGGCCGATGCCGAGGAGATCGTCCCGGTCGCATCGGCGGGGTAGCCGGTAAGCCGCGCGCCGGCGGCATTGATCATGTAGCCGCTCTTGTCGAGGTGGAACTGGCCGTTGCGGGCAAAGGTGATGGCGCCGCTGCTGCTCATGCGGAAAAAACCGGAACCGTTGATGGCGATATCCATCGGGTTGCTCGAGACGTTGATGTTGCCCTGCGCGAAGGTCTGCTGCACGTTGGACAGGGAAGTGCCGATGCCCACGCTGATGCCGCCGCCGGCCACCGAATTGGCATAGACGTCGGCGAACTGCGCCGAGGATCCCTTGTAGCCGATGGTGTTTGAATTGGACACGTTGTTACCGATGATGTCGAGGTTCTTGGCCGCCGCATTGAGGCCGGACAATCCTTGCTGGAAACTCATGCTCTGACTCCTTTATGGTTCATTGGCACTTTCACTTATTCACTTTTCACTTTTGTGCACGGACCGATACCGCCCCGCGGCTGCCGCCTAGAAAATCTGCTGCACGTCCGACAGCTTGGCGTCACCGACGCCCCCAAGGGTGAGCTTCACGCCGTCCTTGTCCGGCCGCACCGCATCAACGCGACCGAGGACCAGCGTCTGCGCAGCAACCTTCTTGCCCGCGGCCATGCCGCTGACCTCGAAGGTGTAGGTGCCGTTGACGGCCATTTGCCCGTTGTCGGCAACGCCATCCCAGGCGAAGGTCTGCATGCCGGCCTTTTGCGCACCCAGGTTGACCTGGTGCAACACGCCGCCGATCGAGTCGCGAATGATCACCGTCAGCTGGTCGACCGGCTGGCCCAGTGAAAAGCCGGCGGCGGCCGCGCCATCGGCCAGGGCCAGGCTTGAGCCGGGTACCAGCACCTTGTGCCCGACCAACCCGGCCGCCTGCACCGGCTGGGTCGCCGCCATGGAACCGGTCATGGCCTGCAGCGTCGCATTGAGCTTGTCGATGCCGCTGACGGTGCTGATCTGCGCCATCTGGCTGGTCACCTGCGCATTGTCCATCGGGCTCAGCGGGTCCTGGTTCTTTAGCTGGGCCACCAGCAGCTTGAGGAAGCGGTCCTCGCTGCCCGGATCGGCGGCCTTGGCCGCCGCGGTTTGCGCCGCGCCGGCGGCCGGTTGCACCACGGGTTGAATGCTCGTTGTCATGTGCTCCCCTTGTTCACGAACCGAGCGTGAGCACCTTGAGCAGCATGCTCTTGGCGGTGTTCATCATCTCGATGTTGGTCTGATAAGAGCGCGAGGCGGAGATCATGTTGACCATCTCGTCGACCACGTTCACGTTGGGCATCGTCACGTAGCCGTCCTTGTCGGCCAGCGGATGCGCGGGATCGCGCAGGCGCCGCATCGGCGAACTGTCCTCGACCACGCCGCCGACCTTTACGCCGGTCGCCGGAACGCCGCGCCCCCCGGCGATCGGCGTTGCCTGGAATACCACCTGCCTCGCGCGGTAGGCCTTGCCGTCGGGGCCGCTGGCACTGTCGGCGTTGGCGATGTTGCTCGCCACCACGTTCAGGCGCTGGCTCTGCGCCGAAACAGCCGAACCTGAAACCTCGAATACCTTGAATAGCGACATGGCAGCCCTTCCCGTCAGCCCTGTATCGCGGCCAGCATGGTTTTGATCTGGTGGTTCAAAAAACGCAGCGATGCCTCGTATCGCACCGCGTTGTCGGCGAAAATAGCGCGCTCGGTGTCCATGTCCACGCTGTTGCGATCGAGGCTGCCCTGCGCCCCGGTGCGGTATTGCACCTTGGTGCCTGCGGCCGAGCCGGCCGGCTGCAGGTGATTCTGGTCGGTGCGCTGCATGCCCTGGGATGCGCTCATGTTGGCGCCACCGCCGCCGGCTGCGCGCAACGCCGCGGGCAGGTCAAAATCACGCGCCTGGTAGCCCGGGGTGTCGGCATTGGCAATATTCGACGCCAGCAATTGCTGGCGCTGTGCGCGAAGCATCAGTGCGTCGCTGTGAAAGCTCAAGTTTTGGTCCAGTTTGCCGATCATTACTGCCTCCGAGCGATTCTGGCGTGGTGCCGGATGAGCTTCATTATGCAAATCGGTCGCCTGCCTGATGCCCGGAATAGAGCGCAATTGCGGCGGCTGTTCGCTGCATTGATGCCTTGCGCACGCGCGTAACGTCCCCTCCATGATGCAAATACCCGGGAGAGCGCAAATGCTGCAGTTGTCACCAAGGCAAGGTGCAGGGTCGATAAGATGCCTGCTGTTGGCGCTGGCATTGGGCGCCTCGGCGCCCAATGCCGCTCACGCCGCCGAAGAGCCCGACCCGCTGGCCGGCCTTAAGCTATTTCTCGAATCCAAGACAGCCGGACTGCCCGGGCGTGTGGAACTCACCTTCGGCAACCTCGATCCGAAGTTGAAACTGGCGCCATGCGCCAAAGTGGAACCGTCAATCCCCTCCGGCTCCCGCCTGTGGGGCAAGGTAAATATCCGCCTGCGCTGCACCGAGGGCGCGGGCTGGATAGCCTGGCTTCCGGTGGAAATCAAGGTCTGGGGCCCTGCGCTGGTCGCCACCGCCGGCTTTGTCGCCGGCCAGTCCCTGTCGGAGCGTGATGTGCGTCTGGCCGATGTCGAACTCACCAGCGAACCCGGGGCCATTACCGCCAGCTCACAGCTATCCGACAAAACGCTGGTCAAACAGCTTGCCGCCGGGCAGGTGCTGCGCCAGGACCAGTTTCGCGCCAGGCCGGCCATCACCCAGGGCGATCTGGTCAGGGTCATTTACCAGGGCGAGGGCTTTACCGTCAGCACCGAGGGCCACGCCATGGGCCAGGCCATGGCCGGCGAGTCCCTCAGGGTAAAGACCGCCTCGGGCAAGGTGCTATCCGGCCTGGCCAGGCCGGGCCGGGTGGTGGAAGTATCGTTTTAGGCCGCATCCAGGCAGCGCGGCCAGGACTGAAAAAAGATCTCATGAAAGCTAAAGTTCAGCAAAAATTCGCCGTTAAACATCCATACGAGGCGCCGCCCTCGGAACAGGAGCTAATATGAAAATTGGATCATCCACCGACCCGTTCAATGCCGGCCCGGCCTCCGGGACGCGCACCGCCGCCAAGGGCACGGCCGGCACCGAAGGATCCGCCGCAGCCAAAGAGGTGAGTCTGAGCGATTTGTCGCGAAAATTGTCGGCCATGGAAACCGGTGTGAGTGGCGGCGTGGTTGAAAGCGCCCGCGTCTCGGCGATCAAGGCGGCCATCCGCAATGGCGAGTTCAAGGTCAACACTGAAGCGGTCGCCGACCGCCTGCTGCAAAGCGTGCATGACATGCTCGGCAAGAAAGCTTGACATGACCATCTTGGCAGCCGCCTCGGGGCTCACCGAACAGTTACGCCAGGAGTTTGACGGCTATTGCGCGCTCGAGCGCCTTCTTGCCAAGGAAGAAGAGGCGCTGATTGCCGTCGCCAGCGACCGCGTTGCGGCCCTTGCGGGCGAGAAAGAACGCGTCACCGAAAGCTTGCAGGAACTGGCCCATCGTCGCATCGCCATGCTGCAGTCCAAAGGACTCTCCGGCGATGCCGCCGGCATGCGCACGTGGCTGGCGCGCCACCCCGAGCGCGCCGAAGCCGCACCCGCCTGGGAATTGCTTTCGTCCAAGGTGGTGGCCACAAAACGACAGAACCAGTCCAACGGCCGGTTAATCGACGCGCTGGTGCGCCACCTCCAGGTGCGCCTGAACATGATTTCGTCTGCCACCTGCGCCAACCCCACCTACGGCCCGGACGGTCACTCACGCGTGGCGCGTTTTCCGTCCGCGCTCGGCCAGGCCTGATCTTCCACGCCTGCAACCGCCGCGCACGCCGCTTTGCCGGCACGCGCGCATCGCTTACGAATCGGCCGTATCCCCGGGTCGGGCGGCCGGGGGGATGGGCTGGTTGCAAGAAACCCAATAACGCCCGACCGCTGCCAGCTTGCTGATGTATTCATCGAAACCAACCGGTTTGACGACATAGCTGTTCGCGCCAAGTTCAAAGCTTGCGCGAACATCGCACTCCTCGTTTGAGGAGGTGAGCATGACCACCGGGATCGCGCGGGTGTGCGGATCGCCTTTTATGCGCCGCAAGACTTCCAGCCCGTCCAGCTTGGGCAGCTTGAGGTCGAGCAGGATCAGCCTGGGCAATATCGTGGCGTCACGCCCCGCGAATTCTCCCTTGCCGAAAACGAATTCAACCGCGCGCGCGCCATCCTCGAAATACAACACCCGTTCGCCAAGGTCCGCCTTGCGCAAGGCGCGAAGAGTCAGGTCGACGTCATCCGGATTGTCTTCGACCAGCAGTATTTCCCCAGTACCCATATCGGCATCTTCTCCGGAAACCTCAGGCCGCGCACTAAACCCCTGAGAATGCCCCCACGCGTGACGGACAAAGGATACACCCATCCGCCTGCCGCCTGAACCGCCCCACCCGGTCCGGTCGGCGCGGTACACAACCGCCGCTCAACTGCTCACGCCGGCGGCCACAGCCTGCGGCGTTTGCGCTGCGACACAGCAGCGATCACCAGTCCTTCACCTTGCTGCGCAGGCGCGTCACCGCCTGGCTGTGCAACTGGCACACCCGCGACTCGGTCACGCCGAGCACTTCGGCAATCTGGCGAAAGTTGATCTCCTGCTCGTAATACAGGCCCATCAGCAATTTTTCCCGCTCCGGAAGCTCCTCGATCGCGGTCATCAATTTCTTGCGAAAGCGCTTGTCCTGCAGGATGTCCTCCGGGCTGGGACGCTCGTCCGCGCAACTGCGGTCAAGAAACCGTTCCTCGCCGTCACGGTCAAAATCGTCGTAATAGAACAGCTGCGCACCGTGCGCCTCCTGCAACAGCGCCTGGTAATCGGCCAGGGACATTCCCAGTTCACCGGCGATCTCGTGTTCGACACAGGGTCGTCCGAGGCGTTGCTCGAGCTTTGACATCGCCGTTTCGATGCGTCGCTGCGCTTTTCTGATGCCCCGCGGCAGCCAGTCGTTCTGGCGCAGCTCATCGAGCATTGCGCCGCGGATCCGTTGCGAGGCAAAAGTCTCGAATTGCGCGCCCTGATCGTCGCGGTAGCGGCTGGCCGCGTCCATCAAGCCGATCATCCCGGCCTGCACCATGTCGTCCAGTTGCACGCTCGCCGGAAGGCGCGCAAGCAGGTGGTGCGCCATGCGCTTTACCAGAGGGGAATAGCGTTTCAGGGTGTCCTGCGTATCGAGCGTTCCGGCTGCGGTATACATGTTCTAACTCCACGAGGGTGAAACGGTATGGGCGTGCACGGGGTTTTTTTCATCCTGTGCGGATGACGGCACATGGGAGCGCAGACGCCATCCATCCAGGTCCGCGACCAGGCGGCGCAAGGCTTCCGGACAGGCGTCCTGCGTCGAGAACGGCGCCCGGTCGCGATGAATATTTCCGCAAAAATACAGGTCAAGGTCGAGGAAGCGCCGTGCCGTGGCGGCAAGGTTGCCAAACGCCACATGACCGTCTGCGGCATCTTGTGCGCCGTCAACCAGCACCTGCAGGCGCTGCGGCCGCACCGACGCGGCAAGGCGCTTGATCTGGCCGTACGCCGGCATCAGACCGCCGGCGCCCGCCGGGGCGATAAACAGCCAGTCGCCGCGCGGATCGGCGAGCACCCCGCAACGCGCGGTGCGCGACAGGTTGAGCAATACCATGTCGGGCTCCATCGGCAACGAATAAAGCTGCGACAGCAGATCATGTCGCGCACGCCCGGTATCGATTTGCACCAGGCCGCGACCGGCCGGAAGCAGCACCACACCTTGCGGCCCCTCCAGCAACACCTGCTCCCAGCCGCGGTCCTCCGACAGCAGGTGCGACAATTCATAGCGCGCGCGCAAGCCCCAGGTCGCGGCCATCGCACCGGGGCTTTGGTCGAGCACAATCACGCGGCGGCCGCAGCCTGCGAGCAGGATGGCCAATTGCGCAACAATGCGCGCCTGCTCCTGGTCGCTCGCCGCACCGCAAATGGGCAGCACACGCAGGCCCCGTGGTGCGAGCAGGCGCCGCAAGCCGGCGGCCTGGTCGCCGATCGCCGCATGATCCCGCTGTACGGACTCAAGCATGGCCGACCTTTTCCGGCGCCTGCCGTGCGGCCAGCATCAACAGCGTCTCATCCGAACTAAGTGCGAAGGCACCGGTGCCCGGACTGCCCAGCGCCTGGCGCACCAGCTGTGCCGCATTGGGCAACGCGAGGTCCTCGGGAACGCGCTGGCCGCTCGAAACATAGTGCAGCGGCAGGCGATGGCGCATCGCGGTATCAAGCACGCTGCCGGGCTTGATCGCCTCATCGAGCTTGCTGATGCAACAGCCGGCCAGGGACCGCACGCCGGCAGGACCGACATAGGCGCGCACCACATCCTCCAGCGTTTCGCCCTGGCAGGCGGCGTTGAGAAGCAGAAGGCGTTTAATGTTCGGCGTGCCGAGCATCGCAACCTGCTCGGAAACCCTCGGGTCGCGCTGGCCGACGCCGATGGTGTCTATCAGCACCAGGTGTTTTTCACGCAACGCGGCAAGCGTTGCGTGCAGTTCCGCCGCATCCTGCACCGCATGCACCGGAACGCCCAGGATGCGCCCGTAGATGCGCAACTGGTCCTGCGCACCGATGCGGTAGCTGTCGGCCGAGACCAGGCCGAGCTTTTGCGCACCGTACTTCATCACGTAGCGGGCGGCCAGCTTGGCGGTGGTGGTGGTTTTGCCAACCCCGGTCGGCCCGACCAGCGCGAAAACGCCGCCGCGGTCTATCAGTTCATCGGCCGGGGCCTGGTGCAGGTTGGTCTCCAGCACCGAAATCAGCCAGGTGGCGGCCTGCTCCGCGGTGAAATCATCGGGCAGGCGCGTCGTGACAGCCCGCACCAGCCCGGGCGAAAAACCCGCCGAAAGAAGCTGGCCGGCCAGTTTCATGCGCAACGGTGCGCGCCGCGCCGAATCGCTCCAGGCAAGACTGGCAAGCTGCCCTTCGAGCAGGCTTCGAACCGACTTCAACTCGGACATCAGGTCATTGCCAGCCGCCGGCGCCGACGCATGAACCTTTACCGCTGCCGCGGACGGCAGCACTGCGGCGGCCACATCGGATGGCGACGCCACGGCACCGCGTTTCATGGCGTAGTCCTTGAACGGCTGCAGTGAGGCACCGACCGCCTCGGTACCCGCCCCCGTTGCATTGCCTGACGAAGGCTGTGCGATGCTTTCCACCTCCCGTTGCGCCATGGCCATCATCTCGAATCCACCGGCAACCTGCCGGCTCGAGAGGATGACTGCGTCGTCCCCCAGCTCCTGTTTCACACGGCGCAGCGTTGCGCGGGAATTTTCGCCGAGGAACTTTTTCACATTCATGCTTTTGCTCCGATGGAAGAGGTGACACGGATGGTGCGGTTTTCCGGAATTTCTGATTGCGCCAGGACGCGCAGTTGCGGCAGGGTGCGACGGGCAAGTCGGGCAAGCGCGACGCGCAATCGGTCGGGCACCAGCAGCACGGGTGGCGCACCGAGGGATTCCTGGCGCATCAGGGCGGCGGCGCATTCGGCCACCAGCGTGTCAGCCAGCCCCGGCTCCAGGCCGAGTCCGTCGCCACCTGCGACACTTGCCGCCTGCAGCAGGACGCGCTCCAGTTCCTGGTCGAGCGCAATCACCTTCAGTTCGCGCGCACAGTTGAACAATTGCTGCACGATGCCCCCGCCCATGGCCACCCTGGCCGCAGCGGTGAGTTCCTGCGCATCCTGGGTACGCCCGGCAACCTCCGCCAGCGCTTCGAACACGCTGCGCAGGTCGCGCAGGTGCACCCCCTCGGCAAGCAGGTTCTGCAACACGCGCTGCAGCGTCGCCAGGGAAATTATTTTGGGCACCAGGTCCTCGACCAGCTTGGGCCACTGGCGGGTCAGGTGATCGAGCAGTTGTTGCGTTTCCTGGCGTCCGAGCAGGGCGCCGGCGTGACCCTGCAGCACGTGCGATATGTGTGTCGCCACCACCGTGCCGGCGTCAACGACGGTATAGCCCCCGGCCTGCGCCTGTTCGCGCAGCGATGCCTCGATCCAAACCGCCGGCAGGCCGAACGCCGGATCCTTGGTCTGGTTTCCCGGCAGCATGGTCGCGGCATGGCCCGGGTTGATGGCCAGCATCATGCCGCTATAGGACTCCCCTTCGCCCACCATCACCCCCTTGAGCGAGATGCGATAGGCGCTTGGCTTGAGTTCGAGGTTGTCGCGGATGTGAACAGAGGGCGGCAGGAAGCCCACGTCCTGCGCGAATTTGCGCCGCAGCGCGCGAATGCGCTTGAGCAGGTCCCCCTCCTGCGCCCGGTCTACAAGGGGAATCAGCCGGTACCCGACCTCCAGGCCGAGCGTATCAACCTGCTGCACATCCTCCCAGGTCGCGTCCTGATTCTCTGACAGGGCCGGTGCCTCGCCGGGCACCACCTGCGCTTCCTGCGGTTTTGGTTGCTGCCGCCGCCAGCCAAGGTAGGCGCTGATTGCGGCGAAAATGATGAAAGGCAGGTGCGGCATGCCCGGAATGAGCCCCATCACCCCCAGGATCGCGGCCGTCAGGTAAAACGCCTGCCCGTTCTGGAACAACTGACTGACCATCTGCTGGCCGATGTCCTGGGTGCCGACGCGGCTCACCACCAGGCCGGCCGCGGTGGAAATGATCAACGCCGGGATTTGCGCGACCAGTCCGTCACCAATGGCGAGCAGGATGTAATTGTTTGCCGCCTGCGAAATTGAAAGATTGTGCTGCAGTACGCCCACCGCCAGTCCGCCGACAATATTGATCACCAGGATGAGGATGCCGGCGACGGCGTCTCCACGGACGAACTTGCTCGCGCCGTCCATGGCACCGAAAAAATCCGCCTCCTGCGCGATTTCGGTGCGGCGGCGGCGCGCCTCCTGCTCGCCGATAAGCCCGGCATTGAGGTCGGCATCTATTGCCATCTGCTTGCCCGGCATCGCATCCAGGGTGAACCGCGCCGCCACTTCGGCAATGCGTCCGGCACCCTTGGTGATGACCATGAAATTGATCACCACCATGATGCCGAACACCACCAGGCCGACGGTGAAGTTTCCGCCGACAAGGAAGTGGCCGAACGACTCGATGACCTTGCCTGCGGCATCCGGTCCGGTGTGGCCGTGCATCAGCACCACGCGCGTCGAGGCGACGTTCAGGGACAGCCGCATCAGGGTGGTGATCAGCAGCAGCGTCGGAAAAACCGCAAAGTCGAGCGGGCGCGCGGTGTACAGGCTCACCAGCATCACCAGCAGCGCGATCGCAATATTGAATGTGAACAGCAAGTCGAGCACGAAAGGCGGCAGCGGCAGCACCATCATGGCGAGGATCATCACCACCAGCAAAGGGGCGGCGAGCCCCTGCCAGTTCAGATTGGCGGGACCGTCGCTGGTCGTGGCCGAAGCGCTCACGCGACAGTCTCCGCGGCGCCCCACTCGGCCGGCACCGGCAGGTCATACGGGGTGCGCGGCAGGGCACGGCCGGCACCGGCCATGCGCAACTGCATCACCCAGGCAAGCACCAGCGCGACCGCCTCGTAAAGTTGCCACGGGATGTCGGCGCCCAGTTCACCATGGCGGTATAGGGCGCGGGCCAGCGGCGCCGCCTCGAGCAAGGGCACGCCGTTCTCCCCCGCCACTTGGCGAATTTTCTGCGCCATCAGGTCGCGGCCCTTGGCGACGACGCGTGGTGCGCGGTGTCCGTCACGGTACGACAGCGCGACGGCGAAGTGCGTCGGGTTGGTCACCACCACATCGGCCTTGGGCACCTCGTCCATCATGCGCCGGCGGGCCGCCTCCCTTTGCTGGCTGCGGATGCGCGCCTTCAACTGTGGATCACCTTCGCTCTCGCGCATCTCGCGCTTCACCTCCTCGAGTGACATGCGCAAGCCCTTGGCGTGCTTCCACAGTTGCCACGGCACGTCGACCCCGGCGACCAGGGCGGTACTGGCGGCGAGCACAAGAAAAGTCACTGCGATCAGATTGGCGCCGCCGGCCAGGCCGCCCTCGGGGGCGAGGGCGCCGAGGGTCATCAGAAAGTGGCGATTGTCCCAGAGCAGCCAGGCGGTCACACTGATGATCAACGCGGCCTTGAGCAGCGCCTTGCACATTTCGGCCAGCGCCTGCGTGGAGAACATCTGCTGCAGTCCGCGCGCCGGCGACATGCGCGTGAAGTCCGGTTCGAAGGACTTGGTTGTGAACAACCAGCCGCCAAGGGCGACACCGCCGGCGATCGCTGCGGCGGCGAGCATGGCGAACCACGGCAGCACCAGCATCAGCGCGCTCCAGGCCGAGGCATCCAGTCGCACCAGCATGCGCGTCGTGTCAAGTGCGCTGGCGTGGTCGAAGGCAAGCCCGGAACGGACCAGTCCGCTCAAGCCGCCGGCCACGCCGGGCCCGAGGAACCAGCACACGCCGGCGGCGGTCAACAAACCGAGACTGGTGCCAAGTTCGCGCGAACGCGCGACCTGCCCTTCCTCCTTCGCCTGCTCGAGGCGACGCGGCGTTGCGTCGAGGCTGCGTTCCTGGTCGGAATCGTCGGACATCGGGACTTATTCGCTGCGGATGGGGTTTTCCATGGCTACGATTATTTCGCCGCAGCGCTGAATCAATCCCGCGAATAGCCCTGGCTTAGTGCGTCTTTTCGAGCGGTCCGCTCACGCGGTGCAGGCTACATTCGATACAACCGGCGGCCTTGCCGGCCACACCATGGAGGGATGTCATGCTTAAACAATTCAATGCCGAGTCGGGCTACGCCGAAATGGACGCACTTGCGCCGGACGTTGTCGATGAAATACTCGACCATGCCGTGATCGATGACGATGTCGTTCTGGCGGAAATCGAACCCTGGGATTTCCCCGACGACGAAGACGACCCGGAATAATCCGGCGTCCTATGCAGCCGTGCCGGCCGGACGGGACGGCGCGGCGCATCGCGCGGCCTTTTTGGCAGGCCTGTCGCGCCCACTGCGGGCGCCGGGAAAACGCCGCCCGGTGAATTGAGCCGGCCATGCACTGCCATCGCCAATACGCTGGAGACCCGCGCCAGACGGCCGTTTCCAGCCGATGGCAGCAAGCCCATGGCAGGCCGGCAAAGCCTAAGCCGTTGCCCCACGCCAGAGTTGATCCAGATCGGTAATGCCCCATGCGGCCGGATCTTCGCGGTTGGTGATGCGGTCGGTACAGGCCGGAGCGGAAAGATCCTGCGTTTCGGGGGCGATCCGCGCCCCGACCGTGACGGAAAAAAACACCTTGATGACCGGGGTGAGCAGTGATTTTTCCGACTGCCCGACGATCACGCCGAGCCGGCCGGAGCGCAGGCGAACGAGCGAACCGACCGGGTAAATACCCACCGCCTTGACGAATGCCTGGAATATCACCTCGTCGAAATGCCACGTGCTCCACTCGGCCATCTTGCGGATGGCCTCGGCCGGTTCCCAGCCCTTGTTATAGGGACGCTCGGAGGTAACCGCGTCATAGACATCGCAGACCGCACCCATTTTGGCAAACCGGCTGATCTGCGCGGACCTGAGTTGATGGGGATAGCCACCGCCATTCACCTTTTCATGGTGATGCAGGCAGACATCGCGCGCGATGTCGGATATGCCCGCCCCCATCGACAGCATCTTTTCGCCCTCGACGGTATGGGTCTTGACGATGGCAAACTCGGCATCGGTCAGTTTGCCCGGCTTGTTGAGGATTTCCGCCGGAACGGCCATTTTTCCGATGTCGTGCAGCAAACCGGCAAGTCCGGCCTCGCTTACCGATTCCTCGTCCAGCCCCATCTGCCGCGCCAGGGAAATCATCAACGCGCACACCGCCACCGAGTGCATGTAGGTGTAGTCATCGGATGTTTTCAGTCGCGCCAGACCGATCAAGGCCTCGCGGTTGCGCGCCAGTGAAACGCCTATTTCTTCGACCAGCGGGCGGACTGCGTCGGCCCGGATGGCGTTGCCCATGCGCGCTTCCTGGAACATCGACACCACCGCTTTCCTGGACTCGGCGACGATTCCGGCTGCACGGCTCAGTTCCTCCGCCAGGCCGGTGGGCCGCACCGCGATGGCCGGGGACGCTTCCGCGATATCGAGCAAGCGGTCGATCTGTTGCTCGACCACTTCCTTGGCGCACCCATCCGTCGTGTCCAGCCCCTTGTCCGTGTCGATCCACGCCTCCTTGATGCCGCTCTCAAGGAGGCGCCGGAGGTCCTCCTCATGGTCGATCAGGAATGCGCTTTTCCAGAATGGATGATCCATCCAGGAGCCGCACAACTCCTGCACGAACATACCCGATTGCAACTGTGCTACGGCGATGCGTTTGAGCATGTGTCAGTACCGGTGAGCCGCCGCCGCGCAGGGCGCCCGCAATCAGGCGGCAGCCACCCGTTCGACGCGAAAGCCGGTCATCACCTGCTGCATCGACTGTGCAAGCTGCTCGAGTTTGGCCGCGGAATCGGCAATCGCATTGACCGCGACGGCGTTTTCCCCGGTCATCTGCGCGACGCGCTCCACGCTGTGCGCGATCTGGCTCGAAGCGCTCGATTGCTCGGCCAGTGCGCTCGAAATCTCGGTCACCGCACCAAGCACCTTGCTAGCGCCATCGCTCACCTCACGCATGCTCTCGCCGGCACCGCGCGCCTTGGACACCCCGTCGGCGACACGCGTGCTCCAGCGCTCCATGTGCGTCACTGCCTGCCCGGTGCCGGCCTGGATCGCCTGCACCATGGAGGCGATTTCCTGGGTCGACTGGGTGGTGCGCTCGGACAGCTTGCGCACCTCGTCGGCGACGACGGAAAAGCCGCGACCCTGTTCGCCGGCGCGCGCCGCCTCGATGGCGGCGTTAAGGGCGAGCAGGTTGGTCTGGTTGGCTATTTCCTGGATGACCGTGACGATGGTCGAAATCTGTCCCGAGTGTTTTCCCAGGTCCTGGATGATTTGCGTCAGTTGTTGCGCCGATTCGGCGATGCCGGCCATTTCACTGGCGGTGGACTGCACCGCCTGGTTGCCGTTGGTCGACAACTCGCCGGACTGGCGCGAAATGCGCAGCGCATCGTTGGAGTGTGCCGCCACCTGGCTGATGCTCACGGTCATTTGCTGCACCGACGCCGTCATCGACGAGGCGGCCTCGGTCTGCTGGCCCGAACTGGCCGCGATCTGCTGCGAGGAGGTCGACAAGGCGGCGGCGGCGGCCGACAATTGCTGCGAGCCGCTGCTCACCTGTGTAATCACGGCGCGCAGGTTCTCCTGCATTTGCCGGATCGCGGCAAGCAGGCTGTCCGGACGCTGAGGCGGAATCTCCACCGACAGGTCACCGCTGGCTATGCGATGCGCCACCTGCGAGGCGTAGGCCGGTTCGCCGCCGAGCTGGCGCATCAGGCTGCGCGCGATCATCGTGAATGGAATGGCGGTGATGGCGAGGCCGACAATGCACAGCAGAAACTGCACCGCCTGCACCACCAGGTAGCCACGCGCAGTGCGCTCGGACTGCAGCGACACCTGCTTGGAAAATTGCTGTTCCAGTCCGCGGCTAAACTTGCCCAGGTCGACATTGAGGGCCGCATCCACGCCGCGCATCTGCCTATCCAGGGTCATTGCCGATGACACGGCGTTGGAGGGCTCATAGTCAGCCAGGCCGGCGGAGAGTTTGGCCGCCACATCGCGATGGGAGGCGGCGAGAGTGTCGGCAGCCGATTTTTCCAAGCCGATGGCGGGCAGAAGCTGACCGAGCTTGGCGAGGTCTTCCTGGACCCGGCGCCCGGATTCCTCGAACAAGGCCTTGTGGCTGGCCAGATCGGCAGGCGCACTGCCGCGCAGCATGACGTTCTTCCACTCCTGCACCTGCTGCCGGAACGCCGCCTGTGCCGATTCGGCGTGCCCCAGCACCGACAACTCCGTGCGTTGCCGCTCAAGCACCTCCGTCATCTGATTGCCCTGGTAACGGACGCCAAGAATACCGGCGATGCCGCCGGCCAGTGTCACGGCGCAAAGAAGGCCGCCCATCCACATGAATCGTTCGCGGATAGTGCTGTTTTCGAATTTATTCATACATCCTCGCTTCCTGCTGTGCGTTGACACAAGCGGTTGACACAAACATATGGCGCCGTGGTGCCCTCCCCGCCCCGCGCTTCCGGGCAAGTGCAATCAAGGGCCGACGGTACCGGCCGGTCTAGATACTTCCTTCCAGTAATTCGTTAAGGTCCAACACCAGGACCAGGCCCCCTTCGCCTGAAAGGGTTGCTCCGGCGATGCCGCGCGGCTTCATGCCGGCGAGCGGTTTTATCATCACCTCGGCCTGTCCGGACACCTCGTCCACGCTGAGAATCAGCGGGGTGTCCGCATGGTTGACCACCACGCCATAGCCCCCCACGACATCCGACCTGCGGCCAAGCACAGTTCCAAGATCGATCACCGGAAGCACTTCGCCGCGCACCACGATGACGCGTCGCCCCGACACATGCTGTACCCGCTCGCGGCCGATTTCGATGACCTCGCGCACCGCACCCAGCGGTATCGCAAAGGGTTGGCCGGCCATCTTGAGCATCAGCACCGGCAGTATCGCCAGGGTCAGTGGCAGGGTAATGGTCATTTTTGAACCCTGGCCGGGTGTCGAGGAAATATCGATGCGCCCCTTCAGTCGCGTAATATTGGTTTTGACCACATCCATGCCGACGCCGCGGCCGGACACCGAAGAGACCTCGGTCTTGGTCGAAAACCCCGGCAGGAAAATCAGGTTCAGGCTTTGCCGCGCGTCGAGCAGCGATGCCGCCTCCTCGGTGAGCAGGCCTTTTTCCACCGCCTTGGTGCGTATCACCTCCGGATGCATGCCCTTACCGTCGTCGGAGATCTCAATGACGATCTGGTCGCCCGCCTGCGCCGCCGACAGGCGGACCATGCTTTTGGCCGGCTTGCCGGCGGCCAGCCTTTCGGCCGCCGATTCGACGCCGTGATCAACCGAATTTCTCACCAGGTGGATCAGCGGGTCGTTAAGTTCCTCAAGGATGGTCTTGTCCACCTCGGTATCCTCGCCGGCCAGCACCAACTCGATGTCCTTGCCGAGCTGGCGCCCGAGGTCGCGCGCCAGCCGGATATATTTCTGGAAGACGCGTCCGACCGGCTGCATGCGCGCGCTCATCACCGCACTTTGCAAATCACCCACCAGCATGTCAAGTTCGCCGCTCACCGTCTCGATCGCCTTGGCCGCTTCGTTGTTCCGCTGCGCCTTTGACAGTGCCGCCGACAAGCAGGCCAGACGGGTGCGGGTGAGGCCGATCTCGCCCGACAGGTTGAGAATCTGGTCAAAACGCGCGGTATCAATGCGCAGCGACGTTTCCTTGGGCGCGGCGGCCGGCGGCGCTGCGGCACGGGACGATGGCGCGACCGGCGCCTGCGGCACAGTCGGGGGTGCCGCCTCGCCGGCAGGCGCTGGCACCGGAGAGGGGTCCGGTGTGACAGGCGGCCTGCCGGTTACGGCGGCATAAAAGGCGGTCCATTGCGGTCCGACGGCTGCCCCCGCAGCCGGTACGTCTGGCGCGGCCGCCCGGGCCGGCACGGCAGTCACGGCCTCTGCTGCCGCAACCGGCGCGCGCGGGGAAGCCGGGCCGCCCTCGGCGGCGGCGCGCAAGGCTTCAATGAGCTCGCGCGAAGCCGGGACGGGCATGCTCATGCCGGCCATTTCATCGAACATGCGGCGCACCTCGCCGGTGGCCTCGAGCACGATATCCAGCAATTCCGGAAAAAGCCTGAGTTTCCCGCTGCGTAACAGGTCGAACAGGTTCTCGGTCTTGTGGCACAACTCCACCAGCGGCGCAGCGTCGAGGAATCCGGCGCCGCCCTTGATGGTGTGAAAGCCGCGAAATACGACATTGATCAATTCCGGGTCGTCCGGGCGTTTCTCCAGGTCGACCAGTTTTATGTCCACGTCGGACAGCAACTCCCCCGCCTCGGCAAGAAAGTCCTGCAGCAGGTCCTGGGTTTCGGCAAATGCGCTCATGGCAGCATCATCAGAAACCGAGACTCTCTAGCAGGTCGTCCACCTGCGCCTGCCCCGTCACTACGTCGGCGCGCCCGGCGGCGTTGATCACAGGACCGTTGAGAAAACCCTCGTCCCCGCTGGGACGCCTGTCCGGTGGCGTCGTCTCCAGGAGCAGTGCGAGAAGGTGCTGCTCCATCTCGCGTGCCAGCGTCACCACACGGTTGATCACCTGGCCGGTCAGGTCGTGAAAGTCCTGCGCCATCATGATCTCGGTAAGCTGTGCGTTGGTCGCCCCGGTTTCGGCCGGCAGCCCCTTGAGAAACTCGCGCGTCGCCCCGGCTGTCGCCTTGAATTCCTCAACACCGGCCTCACCCGAATAGACGCGGTCCCATAGCGCACCGAGCTTCTGCGCCCCGTCCTGCAGCCGGTCCTGGTGCACCTTGCCGGCCTCGACCGCCGCGAGGGCACGATCAGCCGCCTTGCCGGTGAGGGTGGCAATATAGGCGAGCCGGTCGCGCGTGTCGGGCAAAGCCTGCAGGCTCGACTCGACGCCCTTGTCAAACCCCAGTTCGCGCAGCGCATCGTGCAGCGTGCGGGTGAGCTGCCCGACGCGGTGAAACACGTCCGGCGCCGCTTCCGGCGTCGCGGCATCCACCGCTGCGGCAGGGTCCGTGGCGCTGGCGGCGGCAACCGCCGCCACTTCCGCAGGGGCGCTCCATGCCTGGCTGCTCACCTGGTCAAACAGCGACTCCAGGTCATCTTCCACCGGCGCGACTGCCGCGCTCTTTTGCGCCGCGGCGGTCACCGTCTGCGCCTGGGCACTGGCCTGCTCGAACAGCGCCTGCAACTCCGCGTTATCGCCCATCGCGCTATCCCTTCATCTTTTCGATGATTTTGTTGAGTTTCTCCTCCAATGTCGCCTTGGTGAACGGCTTGACAATGTAGCCGCTGGCGCCGATCTGGGCGGCGGTGATGATGTCCTCTTTTTTCGCCTCGGCGGTGACCAGCAGCACCGGCAGTCCCTTGAGGTTGGCATCGGCACGGATCGAGCGCAACAATTCAAAACCGTTCATGTTGGGCATGTTGAGGTCGCTGACGACAAAATCAAACGCCCCGGCCTTGAGCTTGGCCAGCGCAACGGCGCCGTCCTCGGCTTCATCGGCGTTCTGGTAGCCGATTTCCTTGAGCAGGTTGCGCACGATGCGGCGCATCGTCGAAAAATCATCGACGATAAGAAACTTCATTTCTGTTGCGGCATTCATGCTGCCTCCTTGTTGTTGCGTAACATGCCGGTGATGGCGGCGGCCAGTTCATCAAAATGAAATTTTGCGACATAGGCATCGACGCCCACCTGCTGCCCGAGTTTGCGGTTGGCTAGCGATGAAAGCGAGGAATGCATCATTACCGGAATGCCCTCAAATCGCCGGTCGGCCTTGATGTGGCGGGTGAGCACGTAGCCGTCCATTTCCGGCATTTCGGCATCGACCAGCACCAGGCCCAGCCGGCGCCGCAACGGTTCGCCGTCCTGCTCCGCCTGCGCCGCGAGGGCCTGCAGGCGCTCCCAGGCCTCCCGTCCGTTGTGCGCCTGCTGGTGCGGCAATCCCATCTGGTCGAGGACCTGCACAATCTTCTTGCGTGCAAGCGCCGAATCGTCGGCAAAAAAGACCGGCCGCACGTTATCCACCGGCACGGCATCAAGCTTTCCCGGGTTCACCTCTCCCATCACGTCGGACAGGATCTGCTCGACATCCAGGATGGAAACGAGCTTGCCGTCGGACAATTCGGTAATGGCGGTGACAAGACCGTGGCCGCCGGCGGCCAGCGCGGCCTGCGGTGCGCGCACCTGCTGCCAGTCGACGCGAATGATCCTGTCGACGTTTTTCACCAGGAACGCCTGGGTATTGCTGGAGAACTCGGTGATGATCAGCTTGCCACCCTCCTTGTGGCGCGGCATGCCCACGCACGCGGCGAGGTTTATCACCGGGATGATGCTGCCGCGCAGGCTGACGATGCCCTCAACCGTCGCGGGCATGTTCGGGGTGGCCGTAATGGCGCGGATCTCGCAAACCTCGCGCACCTTGAAGACATTGATGCCGAAGGTCTCCGTTTCGCCCATGCCGAAAAGCAGCAATTCCATTTTGTTTGACCCGGCAAGACGCGTCTTGTCATCGATCAGGTTCATCAGTGTCGGCTCGTTTGCGCCCATGTCCCGCTCCTCGTTACTTCCCGCTTGCAGCCGGAACGGCGGATGCCGTTCCCGTTCCGCCAGCTTTGACTGCACGTCCCTCGCCGGCATCGCCAGGCACCGGGTTGATGCCGCCCGAACTCACCTGCTCCTCCGTCTGCTTGTTCATGACCAGGATGCTGATGCGCCGGTTGGTCGGATGCAGCGGATCGTCACGCTGAAACGGCACCGAGGCGGCAAGGCCGACCACGCGCATGATCTTCGCGTCAGCCGTGCCGGCGGCCACCAGTTCGCGGCGCGAGGCGTTGGCCCGGTCGGCCGACAACTCCCAGTTGCTGTAGAACTTTTCGCCGCTGGCATATGGCGTCGCGTCGGTATGGCCGGACAGGCTGATCTTGTTCTCCACCTCGTTCAACAGCCTGCCGATCTCGCGCAATATCTCACGCGTGTGGTCTTTCAGCGCAGCCCGCCCGGTGTCGAACATCGGGCGGTTCTGCTCGTCGACGATCTGGATGAGCAGCCCCTCGCTGGTGATGTCCAGACGGATCTGGTCCCGGTATGCCGCCAGTTTCGGATTGGCGCTCAGCGCCCCGGCGAGCTTGTCCTTGAGCGTTCCGAGCTTGACCGCCTCATGGCGCGCCACCTCGGCCTTGGCCGCCTGGAAGTTGATGGTCTTGCGCGTCGGCAGCGTGTCGCCATTTTTCACCTGGCCATTGGAGCGGCTGAGGTCCTTGCCGCCACCGCGCAGCACGCTGGAACTGTCACCGGAGCCCGAGCCCCCGGCGAGGGCGACTTTGAGCGGCGTATTGAAGTAATCCGAAATACCCTTCAGATCGCCCTGGCTGGTCGATCCGAGCAGCCACATCAGCAGGAAAAACGCCATCATCGCCGTTACAAAATCGGCATAGGCTATCTTCCAGGCGCCGCCATGATGGCCGGTATGGCCGGCCTTCTTGATACGCTTGATTATGATCGGCCGGGCGTCGTCTTTACTCATATCCGGGCCGTCAGCGCTTGGCGCCCTGTTTGACGTGTGTTTCGAGTTCGGCGAAGCTGGGGCGTTCGGTCGAGTACAAGACCTTGCGGCCAAACTCAACCGCGAGCGCCGGCGCGTAACCGTTCAGGCTGGCCAGCAGCGTCACCTTTACGCATTGCAGCATCTTGCTCGACTCGTCGAGCTTTTGTTCGAGCAGGCCGGCCAGCGGGCCGACAAAGCCGTACGCCAGCAGAATGCCAAGAAACGTCCCGACCAGCGCATGGGCGATGAGCAAGCCCAGTTCCTGCGGCGGCAGCCCGACCGAGGCCATGGTGTGCACCACCCCCATCACCGCGGCGACGATGCCAAATGCCGGCAGGCCGTCGCCGACTTTTGCAATCACGCTGACAGGCACCCCGCCCTCGTGGTGATGGGTATCGATTTCGTTGTCCATCAGATTCTCGATCTCCATCGGGTTGAGGTTTCCGCTGACCATCAGCCGCAGATAGTCGGTGATGAATTCGATCAGGTGGTGATCGCCGGAAATCTTCGGGTATTTCCCGAACACCACGCTTTCAGCCGGTGATTCGACATCGCGCTCGATCGACATCAGCCCCTCCTTGCGTACTTTGTTCAAAATCTCGTAGAGCAGGGACATCAACTCCAGATACAACTCCTTGTCGTAACGCGATCCTTTCAAAAGCGTGGGCAGCACCTTGAACGTCGCCTTCACCACCTTCATCGAATTGCCGACCAGGAAGGCGCCGGCGGCCGCACCGCCGATCATCAGGAATTCGAGCGGCTGCATCAGCGCGGCGATATGGCCGCCGGCCAGCGCGAACCCACCCAGCACCGAAGCAATCACTATGATGTAGCCGACAATGACGAGCATCTATTGCTTTCACTTTCGCTCAACTACCGCTAGTTACGCCCGCCCCCGCTGGCCCATTCCGCGCTTGCCGCTAAAATGTGCACCGGCATATTCGCGCTGGTCAGCTTGGTTGTCGGCATTTTCGGCCGGAACTTGAACCGCTTGCACCGCTGCTGCCGCAAAGACTAGCAGTCGCCCCGCCCGGAACAGCGCGCGAACAAGCGCCCAAATACGCCGCTATTCGGCTGCCGGCCGCCCCTCCAAAAAAAACGCCCGTCTGTGCAACCGGGGGCCGCAGCAGCGGGCGCAAGGGGGAGTTAGGGCGATGGCTTGCGGTTTCGACCCGGCCTAGGCGGCGAGCGTCGGCGTTGACGCCCGGGCACGCGACGCCGCGGTCTTTCCGGCGCGCGAGGGCATATGGCAGAGGCCGCATACGTACTGGTCGGTAAGATCATAAGTGTGCACGACGAAATGTCCGGCGCACTGATGGCAGGCGGTGGTGGTGAGCATTCCGGCGTCAAAGAACTTCACCAGGCGCCAGGCGCGGGTCAACGACAACACCACCTCGATGCCGCACGAACCGGCCTGCTCCAGGTAGAGTTGGTAGGCCTTGGTGATGACGTCTATTTCATCCAGGGCACTGGACTTGTCAAGGTACTGGTAAATCCCCATGAACAGGGACGCGTGGATATTGGGCTGCCATGTCATAAACCAGTCGGTGGAAAATGGCAGCATGCCCTTGGGCGGGGATTTTCCCAGGACCTCCTTGTACAGGCGCAGCAGCCGCTCGCGCGAGAGGTGCACCTCGGTCTCGAGTACCTGCAGCCGCGCCCCCAGCTTTATCAACTCTATCGCGCGATGAATTTCACGCTCCTCATCGACGATGCTCCTGCTGCGCTTGGCCATGATCTAGGCCGTCGCGACGGATTCGTTACCGACGCGACCGGCGATCAGGATCGCCGCATGCACACCGGCGATGTTGCCGGCTTTTTCGCGGCCCTGGCCGCCCAGCAGGCTCCACACCAGCTGGTCATCGAAACGGAAACGGCACATCAGCATGTTGGAGGCGGCAATTTTCAGTATTTGCGCGGTACTGAGCCCTGCGACCATTTCGGCCACCTCCTCGGACAGCCCAAGGCGGTACAGCGCCTGCTCGCGATCGCTGCGGATCATGTTTTGCGCCAGCAGCAGGTAGCTCAAATTGGCTTCGCGGATTTCGGCAAGTATCTGTTTCGGGTTCATGGTGCGCTCCTCTTTTTGGTTGAACGATGGCATGGCGCAATACTCGTCCCTGTCGGCACAAACTTGAATCCGATTTAGGCCCGAGATCGTGTTTCATTTCATCCCCGCGCTCATGTAGGAAACCGCCTGACACCGCCCGAAGCGTTGCATGAACTGGTCGCTGCAAGTCCCTGCCTTACATGCAGATTTTCCGGCCAGATTGAATAGAACACCTTTTCCCGCGCTGCTCGCGGCGTCCGCGGCACGGCGTTCGCGTTAAGGTGAAGCTCAATTCAAGCCGGCGGCAATACAGGCGGCAACACACATATGGTTGATACGGCGATGGTTGATACGGCGATGGTTGATACGGCGATGGTTGATACGGCGGCAAAGCAGCTTGCCGGCGAGGCAAGCACCACGCCGCCGGCCACTCACGACAGGCGGAACACTAAAGTTTTCTCAATCCCAGCCCGATAACCCTTCCAACGGTGGTTGCGCACGGAAACTGCCAACCTTCGTAACCGGCGGATATGCCGGATTCGCCGTAACCACTAAAGGAAAGGAAATACCATGGCATCAACCATCAACACCAACGTCGCATCACTGAATGCACAGCGCAACCTTGGCATGTCACAAAGTTCGCTGGCAACCTCTCTCCAGCGCCTGTCCTCTGGCCTGCGCATCAACAGCGCCAAGGACGACGCCGCCGGACTCGCCATTTCGGACCGGATGACCTCGCAGATTCGCGGCCTCAACCAGGCTGCGCGCAATGCCAATGACGGCGTCTCCCTTGCGCAGACGGCTGAGGGTGCGCTCGCTGAGATCGGCAACAACCTGCAGCGCCTTCGCGAACTGGCCATCCAGTCGTCGAACGCCACCAACAGCGCCAGCGATCGCGCCTCCCTGGATGCGGAAGCGGCCCAAGTGACGGGTGAAATTACACGCGTTTCCAGCCAGACCTCGTTCAACGGCATTACCCTGTTGGACGGCAGCTTTACCAGCAAAGCCTTTCAGGTCGGCGCCAATGCCAACCAGACGATTTCCATCACTTCAATCGCAGATTCACGCGCCACTGGACTGGGCAGCAATGTCATGGACCTGGCTGGAACCCTGCTGAGCGGCACCAAGGCGGCGGCAACCGATCTTACCGGCGGCAACCTTGTCGCCGTCGAAGCCGGCCTGACGCTCAACACAGTCAATGGCGGCACCACCGCGACATTCGGCTATACCGCCCTCGATGATGCCAAAAACATCGCCGCCGCCATCAATTCCAATGCAGCCAGCGTCGGCGTTACGGCCACCGCCACCAACTCCGCCACCTTGAGCGCACTTTCACTGGCCGGCACGGTGACGTTCAACCTCATCGGTGGCACCGCGCTGACCGGCGGCAGCTCGATCTCGGCGGTAATCGCCGATCCGACCGACCTCACCAACCTGATGAGCGCAATCAACGGCGCCGCGGGCAGCACTGGCATTACCGCAACCTTTACCAGCTCCTCGTCCAAGGCCGGCCTGACTCTGACAAGCAGCGACGGTCGCGACATTAGCGTCCTGAACTTCTCCAGCACGGGTGCGGGCAACCAGACCGCCACCTTCTCGGGCGCCACGCTGACCGAGGGTTCCACCGATTCGTCCATCAAAACCGGCACGGTTTCGCTTTCGAGCACCAAAGGGGCGATTACAGCGGCAGGCGCCAATACGGATGTTTTCACCAGCGCCGGCCAGACCAGCCAGTTTTCGTCCCTGGCCAGCATCAGCCTCACCAGCGCCTCAAATGCCCAATCCGCCATTGCCGTGATTGATGCAGCGCTCGCTCAAATCGACTCCTCACGAGGCGACCTGGGTGCATATCAAAACCGCTTCACCTCGGCGGTTACCTCCATGGAAACCACCATGGAGAACCTGAGCGCATCACGTTCGCGCATTCAGGATGCAGACTTCGCGGTCGAAACTGCCAACCTGACCCGCGGTCAGATCCTGCAGCAGGTCGGTACCGCCATGCTGGCGCAGGCCAACGCCCTGCCCAATACCGTGTTGTCGCTGTTGCGCGGGTAAGAGTAGCAGTATGGTACTTGTGCAGTAACCATGTTTTTGCAGCAGTAGCAGTTTATGTAGTACGCCGTGTCCGGCCGGATCCACCACGGGCCCCCTCCTCCGCGTGGTTGGTCTGGCCGGACCAGCACGGCGCCTGAGCAAGTTTGAATGAAAAAGAGAGGTCCATCATGCGGATCGACACGGTAGCCCAGACAGCGATAGCGGCGAAGGCCCCGATCCAGGTGACTGCGCCTGCCCGGTCTGCACCAGACGCGAAGACGGCGCCAGTTGCAGCTCCCTCATTTGAAACCGCCGCTGATATGCACAATGCGGTCATGAACATCAATCGTTACCTGCGCGACACTGATCGCAGCGTACAGTTCAATATCGACGAATCGACCGGCAAGACTGTAGTGCGCGTGGTCGATGCATCCACCCATGAAGTCATTCGCCAGATGCCCAGCGAGGAGACGCTTGCCATCGCGCGCGCCATCAGCCGGATGAGCGGACTGCTTCTGAACGAACAGGCCTGATATGGCCATATCCGCACCCGGATTGGGCTCCGGTATCGATGTAAACGGTCTTGTGTCCAAGTTGATGGCGGTCGAAAGCCAGCCCTTGCAGACGCTCAATGTGAAAGAAGCGGGCTATCAGGCCAAACTGTCAGCCTACGGCAGCATCAAGGGCGCGCTGGCGCAATTGCAGACCACCATGAATGCGTTGAACTCCAGCAGCGCCTATCAGGCCGTCAGGGCCAGCCTCGCCGATGCGACCATTGCGCAGGCGAGCACGGGCAGTACCGCCCAGGCAGGCAGCTACAGTGTCGAAGTGCAGGCGCTGGCATATGCTCAAAAGCTCAAATCGACCACTTTCAGCGACACCTCCGACAACCTCGGCAGCGGCACGCTGACCATCCAGTTCGGCACCTATTCGGGCGGCAGTTTCAGCGCCAATCCGGACAAAGCGGCACAAACGATCGACATCGCAGCCGGTTCAAGCTCGCTGGCCGGGGTCCGCGATGCCATCAATGCAGCCAATGTCGGGATCAGCGCCAGCCTCGTCAACGACGGCAGCAACTACCGGCTGGTTCTCGCTTCCAACGACGCCGGGACGGCCAACGCCCTCAAGATAAGCGTGGCCGATGAGGATGGTCTCAATACCGACGCGCTGGGTCTGTCGCGTCTCGCCTACGACGCTGCCACTGGCGGCACCGTCAACATGACGCAGACCGTTGCGGCACAAAATTCTCTGGTAGTAGTCGATGGCATTTCGGTCAGCAAGCCCACCAACACCGTGACCGATGCCGTGCAAGGCGTAACCTTGACTCTGGCCAAGACCAATAACGGTAGCGCAACCACCTTGACCGTGACGCGTGACAAATCCGCCGCGATCAATGCAACAACAAAATTCGTGGATGCCTGGAACGGTGTGAGCGCCGGACTCAAGAGCCTGGGCGCCTACGATGCGCAGGCGCAAAGAGGCGCCGTGCTGCAAGGTGATGCGACGCTGCGCTCAATCCAGAACCAGTTGCGCAGCCTGGTCAATACGCCGCTCTCGCCGGCCGCCGGCGGCATCGCCACCCTTTCTGACGCGGGCATCAGCTTTCAGGCCGACGGCACACTGAAACTCGATTCCGCCAAGCTGCAAAAAGTACTCGATGATCCGACCAAGGACCTGTCCGCGCTGTTCGCGGCGGTCGGCAAACCAAACGACAGCCTGGTCAAATACACCTCGGCCGGCAGCAACGTTACACCTGGCAGCTACGATGTCCAGGTGACGGCTCTGGCGACCCGTGGGTCAGCGGTCGGTGGCGCCGTCGCCGGGTTGACCATAACCGCCGGCATCAATGACACACTGCTGTTGACTATCGACGGACAGGCGGCAAGCATCACCCTTGGCACCGGAGTCTATACCGCCAGTTCGCTCAACGCCGAGTTGCAGTCTCGCATCAACGGCATCAGTGCTCTGACGGCGGCCGGCAGTGCGGTCACGGCCAGCCAGTCGGGTGGCGTGCTGACCATCACGTCCAACCGCTACGGCTCGGCCTCTGCTGTAACAATCGACGGCGGAAACGCCGCTGTCGGACTGCTCGGCACAGCAGTCAGTACCGCCGGGATTGATGTCGCCGGTTCTATTGGTGGCGTCAGCGCCACCGGAAGCGGTCAGACACTCAGCGCCATGGATATAAATCTTCGGGTGCTGGGTGGCGCCACCGGCAGCCGCGGCACGTTTATTTTCGGACGCGGCTATGCCGGCCAGATCAGCAGCCTGCTCGATGGGATTGTCGGCAGTACCGGTCCGCTCACCAGCCGCTTGAATGGCATCAACAGCAGCATCAAACAGATTGGCAACAGGCGCGATGCGACGAACCGCCATCTCGTCGAGGTTGAAAAAGCCTACCGCGCCCAGTTCAATGCCATGGACAGGCTGGTTGCGCGCATGAACAGCACGAGCAGTTACCTGACCCAGCAACTCGCCGCACTGAACAACAACAAATGACAACCAGACCATCTAGGAGACTGACGTGAACCATGCACTAGCAGCCAAAGCCTACGCCAATGTCGGGCTCGAAACCACAACGCCAAGCGCCGATCCGCACCGGTTGATCTTGATGCTCTACGATGGCGCAATACTTGCCGTGCGCAAGGCGCAAAATCACCTGCAGGAGCGCAATATCGCCGGCAAAGGCGAGGCTGCTTCCAAGGCCATCCAGATTATCGAAGAGGGACTTCGCGCCAGCCTGGACCGCGACGTCGGCGGCTCCATCGCCCTGCAACTGGACAGTCTCTATGAATACATGTGCCATCGCCTGCTGATGGCCAGCATGGGCAACGATCCGATCGGTTTTTCCGAGGTTGCCACGCTTTTGTCAGACCTGCGCGACGCCTGGGCCGGCATCGGCGAAAAGCAGCAGGCAAAACCACAGCCGGCCATGCGCCTTGTTTGAGACACGTCCATGAACACCGACCAAACCATGCGGCACTACGAATCGATAAGCGTACTGAGCGCGGCGATGCTGGCGGCGGCGCGCAACGGCGACTGGGACGACCTCGTCGCGGTGCAGCAGCATTGCGCCGACAGCGTGGATGCATTGCGCACGCTGCCCGAGCCGGTGCTTGACAGCTCGCAGCGGCAACGCAAGCTCGAGATCATCCGCAAAATACTGGCCGAGGATGCGCAGGTGCGCAATCTCACGCAACCCCGGCTGGCCGAACTGGACCGACTGTTGCGCGGCATGAAGACACAGCACAAGCTCGGCCAGGCGTACCGCTAGATTGTCTATGCACCATGAGCGATACCTATCCCCCCCTGTCCGCGCCGCTGGGCGGTGTGATCCGCCCCACTCCGGCGGCCCCGATCAGGCGCGAGCAGGAGAGCGATCGCCGCCGCAAGCCGGTGACGCCGCGCCACCCCAGCCGCGGCACGCCCCCCGCCGACGGCCGGCTCCCGCATATTGACGAATACGCTCTGCGTCGCTGAATCACATGCTCTCCGCCTTGCAGCAACTCACCTCGGTCGGCCAGCGTTTTGACCGCAACCAGGTGGTGCTTGAAATTCTCTCGCAGGACGCCGCGCTTGCCAGTCCTGTGGCGCGGCGCATTGCCGGCAGCACCGACCAGACCATCACCATCGTCGGACGGCTGCCGCCGGAACAGGGCACCGGGTACCTTGTCACTTACCAGGGCCGCAGCCTGAGCCTGCCGCTCCTTGGCGACTACACGGCCGGCCAGGTCGTCCGGCTGGGCTTTTCAGCCGACGTTGCAGCGGCGGTCACCCCGGCGGCGGCACCGGCCATGTCCATAGCGATTGGCGCCGACGCGCGCCTTATCGGCTCGGTGCTGGCGCGCGGCGCAACTCTTGCGGCCGGGGCGCCGCTGCCACCCGGTCTTGCCGGCGGCCCGCAGGCAAGACCGCCGGCAGCGGCAACGCTAAAGCAGGCACTGACCGAAAGCGGGGTGTTTTACGAATCCCACCTTGCCGAATGGGTGCAAGGCGACCGGACAATCGACCAGCTGCGACGCGAACCGCAAGCCCGCCTTGAACCGGCAGATGACAGAGCGCCTGGGCCCGCAACGCTTGCGCCACGCCCCGTACCCGATGCGCTGGTTGCCGTGGTGAAAGAACAGTTGCAGGTTATCGACACAAGGCAGATCGGGTGGCGCGGCGAAATATGGCCCCGCCAGACTATTGAATTGACGATTGCCGAACAGGACGCCGGCAGCGGCGAGAAGGAAAATGCCCCGGCCTGGACCACCAACATGAAGCTTGACCTGCCCGGATTGGGCGGAGTCGAGGCGGTGCTGCAAATGCAGGGCGACGCCCTGCGCATCAACTTGCGCTCGAGTCAGGAGAGCGCGCCGGCACTGAAAAACGGCAGCCCCCAGCTGGCCGCCTCGCTCGCCGCCCTTGGTCTCAAACTCGTATCGATGAGGGTGGAGGACGATGAAGTCAAAATCCCCTGAGCACCATGCCGCACTGTCCTCGGCCGCGGCGCTCGCCTACCACCCTGGCGAACACGCGCCGCGCCTGCTGGCCAAGGGACGCGGCCTGGTGGCCGATGAAATCATCCGGCGTGCGCAGGCCGCCGGCATTTACGTGCACGAATCGCGCGAACTGGTGTCGCTGCTGATGCAAATCGACCTTGACCGGCACATCCCGCCGCAGTTGTACGTCGCGGTGGCCGAACTTCTGGCATGGCTGCACGGCATCGAATCGGGAAACATCCACGCCAGACCAAACCTCCTCGCGGAGCTTCGCCCATGTCCGAACTGAACGCGCCGATCCCGGACTCCCCCGAATTCGAGCAATACCAGATCTATTCGCGCACCGAAATCCTCGGGCTGATGCGCGACATCCTGCGTCGCCGCGTCCTCATTACCGTCCACTTTGGCGGCGGGATGCAGTTCATCGTTACCAACCTGCTTGCCATCAACCCGGAATTTGAGGAACTGGTATTCGATTGCGGCGCGGACGCGGCGGCAAACAAGTCGCTCGCCCGTTCCAACCGGTTTACCATCGTGACATTCCTGAACCATGTAAAAATCCAGTACAGCGGCCAGCGCATGGAAGAAACCATGCACGAAGGCCGCCCGGCGCTGAGAATGCGCATGCCCGACTCGCTGCTGCGCTTCCAGCGTCGCGAGTACTTCCGTACGCCGGTATCGGGCAAGCCGATAAGCTGCCGCATTCCCGTGAACGATAGCAAGGGCAAACCGCTGGAAATGCGCATTGTCGACATCGGATGCGGCGGCATAGCATTGCAGGGACCCGTCGACGATACACGGGTAGAAATCGGCGCGCAATTCCAGAACTGCCGCATCGATCTTCCAGAGATAGGGGCGGTCTCCACCTCCATAGAGATCCGCAACATCGCGGAATTTATGCTGCCAACCGGAATCAAGCAGCGCCGCTGGGGTTGCCACTTCGCCAACCTGCCCGGGCCGATGGTGACAATGATCCAGCGCTATGTGAACATGGTCGAACGAAATCGCATGGCGCGCGAGTAGTCTTGCGGGACGGCACCCGCAACGCCGCGGCGAGCGGCCCGGAATCAGACCTGCATATTCATCACATCGTGATACGCGGACACAAGGCGGTTTCGGACCTGCACCAGTTCCTGGAATGAAATATTGGCCTTTTGCAGCGAGATCATCGTCTGCTCAAGGCTGACACCGGGATCACCGGCTTCAAACCGTCGCGCCAGTCCCTCGCCCAGTGTCTGCGCCCGGTCGACGTTATTCAGTGCATTGGCGAGCATCTGCGCGAAATCGGCCGGAGCCGCGGCCGATGCGGGTGCGCCGGCGGCGCGCGTGATTCCTTCAAGCGGCTTGAGCATGGCGCCCAGCTTTACGGCGTCGATCTCCATGATTTCCCCTGACGGTTTTTCCGAGAAGGCCAGTTTAGCCACGGCCGCCACCACGTCATCCGCGAATTAGAGCGGGAAAACCGCGCTGTTCCGTGCTTGGCCACGGTCCCGGCATTTGCATAATTACCGGCAAGCGGTTCCTTCGCCAATAAGCGCGGCGTGAACCTTGTGCACACAACATACCCGGAATAACTCATGGCTGCTGCGAATTCCCCGTTACCCGCCGCGTTGCAAGGTTTCGCCGAACTTCCCGGCCGCAGCAAGCTGGGACTGATGGTCGCGACAGCTGCGCTGGTCGCGCTGCTGACCGGTTCCTGGATGTGGAGCCAGGCGCCGGAATACCGTATTTTGCTGGCCAACGTTTCGGACCGCGACGGCGGAGCCATCGTCGCCGCCCTGGGGCAGATGAACGTGCCCTATAAATTCACCGAAGGCGGCGGTGCCATCCTGGTTCCAGCCAACCAGGTGCACGATGCGCGCCTCAAACTCGCCTCGCAAGGACTGCCAAAGGGCGGCGGCGTTGGCTTTGAAATGATGGAAAACCAGAAATTCGGCACCACGCAATTTCAGGAACAGATCAATTTTCAGCGCGGCCTCGAGGGTGAACTGGCGAGGACGATACAGACGCTGTCGGCAATCCAGGCTGCCCGGGTACACCTGGCGATACCCAAGTCGTCGGTGTTTTTGCGCGACGCGCAGAAACCGAGCGCCTCGGTAATGATCAACCTGCACACCGGCCGCACGCTGGACAAATCGCAGGTCGCGGGAATCGTCCACCTGATCGCCTCAAGCGTCCCGGAACTCTCACCGCAAGCGGTCAGCGTCATCGACCAGCACGGCGCGCTGCTGTCTGGCAACGGCGGGGCAAAAGGTGCGACGCCGCTCGATGCGACGCAACTGTCCTATATGGCGCAGATGGAGGCCAACTACAGCAAACGTATCCAGGACCTGCTCGAACCGATTGTCGGTCGCGCCAACGTTCGCGCCCAAGTCACCGTCGATATCGACTTCAGCGAATCGGATACCCTCGCCGAGAGTTTCAAGCCCAACCAGAATCAGACCGAGGCGGTCATTCGCAGCCAGCAGTTGTCCGAGGAACCGCGCAGCGGATCCGGCGGTACGGCACCCGGGGTGCCCGGCGCGCTCTCCAATCAGCCCGGCCCGACGGCCACCGCCGCCCTGGCCGGCAGCGCCAAACCAGCCGCGTCATCCAGCCAGCCTGATCCTGCGTCCAGCGGGTCGCGGCGGGACTCGACTGTCAACTACGAGGTCGACAAGACCGTCCGCCATACCCGCAACCCCACCGGCAACATAAAACGCCTTTCCGCCGCCGTATTGGTCAACTATCGCAAACCCCAGGAAGCCGCCGCAGCCAAAACCGATGACGCGGCAAGGACGGATGCGCCAAAACCGGAGATTGTCAAAGCCAAACCGATTCCGCTCACTGAAGAGGAGATGAAGGGGATCACCGCCCTGGTCAAGGACACCATCGGCTTCTCCCAGGGGCGTGGCGACTCGGTGAACGTGGTCAATGTCGCCTTCAGCGTCGAGGACGCGGTCGAGCCCCCCGCCGAGATACCGATGTGGCAGCAACCCGAGGCCATCGCCCTGGCCAAGGAGTTGGGCCGCAATACGCTCATCGGCGGGCTCGCCCTGTTCCTGTTCATCGGCGTGTTGCGACCGCTGCTGCGCCAACTGGCAACCGCACGACCGATACCGTTGGTGACGGCCACCGATCAGCAGTTGCTGGAGACTACGGCCACGGCCAATAGCTACGCCGACAACCTCCAGTCGGCAAGGCAAATCGCCCGCCAGGACCCGAAGATGGTCGCCAACGTGGTCAAGGGCTGGGTGGGCAGCGATGGATGAGGCCGGCATCAACAAGAGCGCCATCCTGCTGATGTCGCTGGGCGAGGAAGAGGCTGGCGAGGTTTTCAAGCACCTCGACCCGAAAGAAGTGCAAAAGCTCAGCGCCGCGATGGCCACGATGAAAGGTGTCTCGCGCGACGATGTGGGCACCGTACTGAGCGACTTTCAGACCGATGCCGGGTCGCAGGCCTCCCTTGGCGCGGCCTCCGACGATTACCTGCGTTCCGTGCTGACACGGGCGCTTGGAAACGACAAGGCCAACTATCTGCTCGATCGCATCCTGCAAGGCAGTGACACCAGCGGCATCGAAAGCCTGAAGTGGATGGACTCACCGACGGTGGCCGAATTGATCAAGGATGAGCACCCGCAAATAATCGCGTCGATCCTGGTACATCTGGAGCGTGACCAGGCGGCCGAAATAATGAACTGTTTCGTCGAGCGCCTGCGCGGCGACGTAATCCTTCGCATCTCCACCCTGGACGGCATCCAGCCGGTGGCCCTGCGGGAGCTGAACGAGGCCTTGTCCAAGGTGCTGGCCGGTGCCGACAAACTCAAAAAGACCGCCCTCGGGGGCGTGCGCGTTGCCGCCGAGATACTCAACTTCATCGGTAGCAAGAATGAGACATCGGTGATGGAAAGCGTGCGCGAGCACGACGCCGAGCTGGCGCAGAAAATACTCGATGAGATGTTTGTGTTCGACAACCTGATGGACCTGGACGATCGCGCCATACAGCTGGTGTTGCGCGAAGTGCAGTCCGAGTCGCTCATTCTCGCGCTCAAGGGAACCAGCGAGGAGATGCGCAACAAGATATTCGGCAACATGTCGCAACGGGCGGCCGAAATGCTGCGTGACGACCTTGAGACAAAGGGTCCGGTCAAGGTGTCCGAGGTCGAGTCGGAGCAAAAGGAGATTCTCAAGATCGTGCGCCGCCTGGTCGAGGAAGGCCAGGTCAGTCTTGGCGCTACCGGGGACGACGCTTATGTATGACAGCAGGCCGTGCGGCAACCACCGGGTCCACCGTCCGTCAACGGCCGGTGCATGAGCGTGGGCGCCAACCGTTTCTTTTCCGCAACCGACACCCTCGGCGCCAAGCGCTGGGAACCGGGCAAACTCGGCGGCGGTGCTGCCTCCCGAAAAGCGGACGGAACACAGGCTGCAAACGAGGCCGATGCGCAAACCCGCGCGCGCGAGGAAGGCTACCGCGCCGGCTTTTCCACCGGTGAAAGCACGGCTGCGGCACTGGCCGTCCGGCTCGCCACGATCACCGAGTCGGCCCGCACCGCCCTGGCCGGACAGGATCACCTGCTCGCGGAGGGCGTGCTCGACCTCGCGCTCGATATTGCACGGCAGGTTATCCGCACGGACTTGCGCGTGCGGCGCGACGATCTTATGCATGTCGTCCGCGAGGCGATCGACTGCCTGCCGCAGTCAACGCCGAGCCCGCAACTCATTCTCCATCCCAACGATGTCGACCTGGTGCGCTCGCACATCGGCGATGAAATCAAGCTCGGCGGATGGCGGCTCGTCGAGGATCATCGCATCGAGCCGGGCGGATGCCGCGTTAGCGCCGCCAACTGCGCAATCGATGCGACGCTCTCCAGCCGCTGGAAACGCGTCATCGCATCACTCGGTCGCGAACAGTCGTGGATAGAAACCGAAAACGGGGACCCGGCATGACCCACCTCCATGACTACCTTGCCGACTGCTCGGGTTTTATCCGCGCCACCAATCCGATCGCCATGCACGGACGCCTCACCCGCGTGGCCGGACTGGTGATGGAGGCCGTCGGCCTGAAACTCCCCATCGGCAGCTCCTGCATCGTGTCGCAGGAAGGTTTCAATCCGGTCGAGGCCGAGGTGGTCGGTTTTTCCGGCGACCGCCTCTACCTGATGCCGGCCAGCGACATCTACGGACTTACGCCTGGCGCGAGCGTCACCCCGCTGGAACTCAAGACCATGGGTCCGGCGCCGGGGGTCCGCAGACACCCGCCGCGGCGCAGCGAAGACCGCAGCAAGCTGATGCCGGTGGGTGAGGGCCTGCTCGGGCGCATAGTCGACGCCAGCGGCACCCCGCTCGACAAACTCGGCCCGCTGGCGGCCGGCGAGCGGCGACCGCTGCATGCCCGCCCGATCAATCCGCTCGATCGCGATCCGATCAGCACCACACTCGATGTCGGCGTGCGCGCCCTCAATGCCCTCACCACCGTCGGTCGCGGCCAGAGGCTGGGGCTGTTCGCGGGCTCCGGTGTCGGCAAGAGCGTGCTGCTTGGCATGATGGCCCGCTACACCGCCGCCGATGTCACCGTGGTCGGATTGATCGGCGAACGCGGCCGTGAGGTCAAGGAATTCGTCGAACACAGTCTCGGACCGCAGGGCCTGGCGCGCTCGGTGGTGGTCGCCGCCCCGGCCGACTCCACACCGCTATTGCGCATGCAGGCTGCAGCCTATGCGACGCTGGTCGCCGAGTACTTTCGCGACCAGGGCAAACACGTCCTGCTGCTGATGGACTCATTGACCCGCTTTTGCATGGCGCAGCGCGAGATTGCGCTTGCCATCGGCGAGCCCCCGGCCACCAAGGGCTATCCACCATCGGTTTTTGCCAAGTTACCCCTGCTGGTGGAGCGCGCCGGCAACGGCAACGGCGGATGCGGCTCGATCACCGCGTTTTACACAGTGCTGACAGAAGGTGATGACCAGCAGGATCCGATCGCAGACCACGCGCGCGCCATTCTCGACGGACACATCGTGCTGTCGCGTGACCTGGCCGACCAGGGCCATTATCCGGCCATCGACATCGAGTCCTCCGTCAGCCGCGTCATGCACACGCTCATCGATGCACCCACCCTGATGCGGGCCCGGCGCTTCAAGCAGTTGTACACCCGTTACCAGCGCAATCGCGACCTGATCAGCGTCGGCGCCTACGTGGCCGGGAGCGATCCGCTCCTTGATGAGGCGATTGCACTCAACCCGGCGATGAATGCCTTCCTGCAGCAGAACATGCAGGAGCGGGCGAAATTGCCGGAAAGTTTCTCCGGCCTGGCCAAGATCACCAACGCGCCGCAGGGCGCATACCCAGGAGCGGCATGAAGCACAACCCGATGCAATCACTTATCAATCTGGCACAGACGCGCCAGGAGGCCGCCCTGAAGCAGCTTGGGCATCTGCTCGCCGCCGCGCGCAGCCAGGAGGAAAAACTCGTGCTGCTGCAAAACTATCGCAGGGACTACCAGGCGAAGCTCACCGCCGGTTCGCAGCGCGGCATCGCGCCGCACGAACTGGCCAATTTCAAACAATTCATGGACCAGCTGGAGCTTGCCATCCTGCAGCAGGACGACAGCTTCACGCAATCATTGACGCAGTCCGAATACGGCCGGCAGCGCTGGCAGGAATCATTGCGTGCGCTGCGCAGCTTTGAAACCCTGCTCGAGCGGCGCGCCCGGACCGCGCGAAATGCCCAGTCGCGCCGCGAGCAGGCCAGTGATGACGAGGTAGCCGCACGACAGATGATTTGTGCGTCGATCAGCAAATAGACGAGGAAAGAGGACCGCCATGATCACTTTGCAATTACCCCCTTCGACAACGAAGTCGGCGCAGGCGGGACCGCCAAGCCAGGCCAATCCGGCCGCACCCGGTGCAAATACGGAGGCCGGCGCCACCGATCCATTGACCTTTGCCATGGTGCTCGCCCAGCAAGCCGTACTTAGCGCACCCAGCGGCGTCGGCAAGGGATCTGCACAGGAAGAGGCCGCCGTGGACACAAACGAGGCTGCTGCCGTTGCAGCGCCGGTCACACCATGGATATGGCTGCCGCCGCCGGCGGTGCGCGACGCTGTGGCGGCAGCGCCCCCGGCGGTGCGCGACGCTGTGGCGGCAGCGCCCCCGGCGGTGCGCGACGCCGTGGCGGCAGCGCCCCCGGCGGGCCCCGGCAAAGACCTCCTCAGCGAAATCCAGGGTGCGGCTGCGGGCCCGTCCCCCGATAAGGCCAAGGCCGTTGCGGAAACCCTTGCCGGGGTTCCGGTCTTGAGCGATACGGCCATCCAGCCCCTTGCCGGCGATGCCCGCCCGCCAGCCGGCCAAGCCCAGCCGGCCATGCACGTCCAGTCGCAGACACCGGAACTGCAGGCGCCGCGCCCGGTCCCGGTAGCCGGGAAAATAACCATTTCATCCGATGTCGGCACACCGCGATGGGAGCAGGACATCCGCCAGAACATCAGTCTGCTGGTGCAATCGCGCACCGCAGTGGCCGAGTTGCGCCTGACACCGGCGGATATGGGTCCGATCCAGATTCGCATCGATTTCAGCGACACGCAACCCAGCGTGTCGATTTCCGTGCAACAAGCCGATACACGCAATGCGCTGGATGCCGCGTTGCCGCGCTTGCGCGACATGCTTGCAGAATCGGGCGTAACCCTGGGCGGCGCCAGCGTCGAGCAACACAGCGGTAGCGCCGGTGACCCGGCGCGCGATCCGGCGCGCTATGCCGGCCAGCCCGCAGGCCGTGCGCCGGACAGCGCAGCGACTGTGGAGCCCCCCGCTGCGACAAGAGCCATTTCGCTAGACCAGCTCGTTGACACCTACGCTTGAGACACAGGCACCGCAGCAGCCATGCGCCGAGATAAGGGCGCTTTTGGGCGTTCTTCGAGGCTTGGCTGCGAGCGCCTACCCTTAATAATCAATCCGTCCACAATCCACTTATAAAACCACGACATGGCCACCAAACCTGCCGCACTCAAAGTCGCCCCGGCACCAGCGGCGGCTGCCGCGCCCGGCGCTGAAGAACCGAAAAAGCCAAAGGGCAAAAAAGGCAAACTGCTGCTCATCCTGCTGGTCCTGATATTGGCCGGCGGCGGTGGCGGCGGATGGTGGTGGTGGACGAAGCAAAAGAACGCCGCCAAAGACCCCAAACAGGCGGCGCAAAAGGCCGAACCGAAAAAGGGGCCGCCACAATTCGTCCCGCTTGAACAGTTCACGGTGAACCTGCAGGACGAATCGCACGAACGATTCCTACAGGTCAGCATGGTCATTGAAATAAGCAACGTGGAGGCGACCGACTCGATCAAGGCCTACATGCCGATCATACGCAATCGGGTGCTGATGCTGCTATCGAGCAAGCGCTCGAATGAAATCTCCAGCGTGGAAGGAAAACAAAAACTCGCCGAAGCGATCATCACCGAAGTCCGACAACCGCTGCCAGCCACGGCACCTGGAAAAGGCGTCGAAGGCGTACATTTTTCCACTTTCGTCATTCAATAGGCCGCAGCCCCAATGGCAAACGATTTTCTCTCGCAAGATGAGGTCGATGCGCTGCTCAAGGGCGTCAACGGCGACACCGAGGAGCAACCCGAACAGGCGGCCACCGACGGGGCGCGCAGCTACAACCTCGCCACGCAGGAACGGATCGTGCGCGGCCGCATGCCGACGCTCGAGATCATCAACGACCGGTTTGCCCGGTTGATGCGTATCGGCCTTTTCAATTTCATGCGCCGCAGCCCGGAAATATCGGTGAGTCCGGTGCGCGTGCTCAAGTACAGCGAGTTCATCCGCAACCTGGTGGTTCCGACCAACATCAACATCCTGCAGATGAAGCCGCTGCGCGGCAACACGCTGTTCATCTTCGAACCCAGCCTGGTGTTCGCGGTCGTCGACAACATGTTTGGCAGCGACGGGCGTTTCCATACCCGTGTCGAGGGCCGTGATTTCACCGCGACCGAGCAGCGCATCATCCAGCGCATGCTCGCGGTGGTGCTTGAGGACTACCATAAATCATGGCATCCGGTGCACCCGGTCAGTTTCGAATATGTGCGCTCCGAGATGCACACCCAGTTCGCCAGCATAGCGACCCCCTCGGAAGTGGTGGTGATATCGAGCTTCAAGATAGAAATAGGCTCGACCGGTGGCGCCTTGCATATCTGCATACCCTACTCGACGCTCGAACCGATTCGCGACATCCTGTATTCGAGCGTCCAGGGCGACACATCGGAGCCGGATCGCCGCTGGGTGCGCATGTTGCAGCAGCAAGTACAACTCGCCGAGGTGGAGATGGTGACTGACCTGACGGCGATACCGGTGACATTCGAGCATATCCTGAAAATGAAAGTCGGCGACGTTCTGGGCGTGGACATGCCCGAGCGGGTTGTGACCAGCGTTGACGGCGTGCCCATTTTCCAGTGCCAATACGGAACTTCCAACGGCCAGTACTCGATCAAGGTGGACAAAGTGCTGGCCGTTTCACAGAAAGACAATATGCTGGGAGAAGAGCATGTCTGAGGCAAACGCGGACCAGGCCACGGCGACGGACGACTGGGGCTCGGCGCTGGCCGAGCAGCAGGCCGCCACGGCGCCGCCGGTGACCGTATCGACACCGGTGTTCCAGAAATTCGCCCCCACCGCGGCCGGCGGCGCGCAGCACGATATAGATATGATCCTCGACATCCCGGTGCTGCTCACCGTGGAACTCGGGCGCACGCGCATCCCGATCAAGCACATCCTGCAACTGGCGCAGGGCTCTGTCGTGGAACTCGACGGCCTAGCCGGCGAACCGATGGACGTGCTGGTCAACGGCTGCCTGATCGCCCAGGGCGAGGTGGTTGTCGTGAACGACAAATTCGGCATCCGCCTCACCGACATCATCACGCCGTCCGAACGCATCCGCAAGCTCAACAAGTGACGCTTCGCCCGACCATAATGGGGATACTTGGACTGGCCGCCGGCGGCGCGCAGGCGGCCGATGGCGCATTCGAAGTCGCGGGCCTGCAGGCACTGGCCGGTCTTGCCGCGGTGCTTGCGACAATCGCCGCGGCGGCCTGGCTGCTGCGCCGCTTCACCAGCGCGGGAGGACCGGGCGGCGGCCCCCTGAAAACAGTCGCGGTTCTGGCCGTCGGCCCGAAGGAACGGGTCATGCTCGTTGAATGCAGCGATACCTGGGTCCTGGTGGGGGTTGCCGCCGGTCGCGTCAGCGCGCTGCACTGCATGCCCAAACCGGAAGCCCCCGCCTCGGGCGGGATGCCGACGGCAAAGACCCCGGCGCCAGGCCCGGGCTTTCGCCGATGGCTAGACAAGGCATTGGCCGAACGTGCGCGTTAATCCGGCCGCACTGCTGTGCGCAACGGCCGCGCTGCTCGCGCTCGCGGCGCCATCCGTCGCCAATGCGCAGGCGGGCGGACTCGCGGCCTTCACCAGCACGCCCCTGCCCGGCGGCGGGCAGAGCTATTCGCTGCCGGTGCAAACCCTGCTGTTGCTGTCGGCATTGACCTTCCTGCCGGCCGTGCTGCTGATGATGACCGGGTTCACGCGCATCGTCATCGTGTTGTCATTGCTGCGCCAGGCCCTGGGAACGCAGTCATCCCCGCCCAACCAGGTGATCATCGGCTTATCCATGTTCCTCACGCTGTTTGTGATGACCCCGGTGATCGACAAGATCCACCAGGATGCCTACCTGCCCTACACCACCAACCGGATATCGTTCAACGAGGCGCTGGCGCGGGCGGAGATCCCGCTCAAGGCCTTCATGCTAAAGCAGACCCGCGAACCCGACCTTGCGCTGTTCATGAAAATGGCCAACCAACCGGCGGCACAGACACCGGCCGACCTGCCCTTAAAGGTCGTCGTCCCGGCATTTGTGACCAGCGAACTCAAGACCGCGTTCCAGATAGGTTTCATGATTTTCATCCCGTTCCTCATAATCGACATGGTGGTGGCAAGCGTGCTGATGTCGATGGGCATGATGATGCTCTCGCCGGTGCTCATTTCCCTGCCCTTCAAGCTGATGCTGTTTGTGCTCGCCGACGGATGGAACCTGCTGATCGGTTCACTTGTGGCTAGTTTCGGCTGAGCATGACCCCGCAGACCGCCCTCGGCTTCGTGCAGCACGGCATGGAAGTCGCACTGTTGATTTCCGCCCCCTTGTTGCTTGCCGCACTGGTCACCGGCCTGGTTATCAGCGTCCTGCAGGCGGCGACGCAAATCAACGAGATGACACTGTCCTTCATACCGAAACTGCTGGCGCTGTTCGCCACCATGGTGATGGCCGGCCCGTGGATGCTCTCCGTGATACTCGATTACCTGCGCCAGGTGCTGAGCGGTTTTCCCGGCATGATCGGCTAGTCGCACCCCGCACCGTACCGCGTCCGCAATGTTCACCATTTCATCGATGCAGCTTGAAATGTGGATCGGCCAGTGGTTGTGGCCGTTTTGCCGCGTGATGGCGCTGTTCAGCGTGGCGCCGCTGCTCTATCACCGCAGCGTCCCGGCGCAGATCAAGATAGCCCTGTCGCTGCTTATCGCCTCGATAGTCGCCCCGACCCTGTCCTCGCCGGTGATACCCCTGTCCTCGCCTGCCGCGCTCGCCGTGCTCGCCCAGCAGATGCTGCTTGGCCTGGCCATCGGCTTTTCAATGCGGCTGGTGTTTGCCGCTGTGGAACTTGCCGGCGATCTGATCGGACTGCAAATGGGCCTGTCCTTCGCCTCTTTCATCGACCCGCATAGCAGCGCCCAAACGCCGCTCATCGGGGCGATGCTCGGGGTTTTGGCAACCCTGCTGTTTCTTTCCATGAACGGGCATTTGATGATGATCGCCGCGCTGACCGACAGTTTCCGCCTCTTCCCGATCGGCGCACTGGGGGGCGAAAACCAGGTTCCGGTCGACAGTGTGCGGCTGGTGGCATGGACCGGGGAGTTGTTCCGCATCGGACTGCACCTGTCGCTGCCCGTCCTCATCACCATGCTCATTCTTAACCTGGCGCTAGGCGTACTGGTTCGATCGGCCCCGCAGCTGAATCTTTTCGCCGTGGGCTTTCCGGTTACGCTCCTTACCGGCCTGCTGGTGCTGATGCTCTCTCTTCCCTACCTCGCCCCGTACCTGCAGTCGGCCCTCGAAAACGCAACCCGCTTCTGAATGCATGGCGGCCAACGGGGTGAACAGCGCGTCCGGACTCCGCACTCCGGATCATCATCGCGCCGATCCCCGCCAGGTTCCGAATGCCGCGTCAAGCCGCCAACGATGGCGACGCAAGAAACATTGCGCTGATGCGGATCAGCGTCCGGGGTTGTGCCCAACCGCCGGCGTCAACGGCGGCAGATCGACCAGCCGGCTATCCATTTGCAGTTGCAGTGGCGGCCCTTGCGGCGGAAAAACAGCCGGGACGAATCCGGCCGTTCCCGCCACGGTTTGCGCAGACGCATCGGCGACGTCAGCGGCCGGTTCTGCAGACACCATCCAGAGAACCTTCAGGCCAAGGGCCAGGGCGGTGCCCGCCAGCGCAAAGCTCAGGCGGCGGAACAACTGCCGGCGGGTGCCGAGGCGAATCTGCGTGTTGGCGCGCGCGATGGCCGCCTCGCTTTGTTCGCCCTCGCTGCGGCTGCTGCGCGCCGCCTCGCGCTCTAAAACGGTTGCGCGTTCACCCAGGTCAAGCGCCCAGCGTTCATCACGCTCGCGCTCCTCGGCCGCCTCGGCCAGCCGCAGCTCGCCGGCAAGCCGGGCCTGCATCGCATTGTGCTCGGCCCACTCCTTTTCTGCGCGCCCGGCGGCCGCCCTGGCAAGTTCTGCCTCGACATCAGCGCGCGCGCCCGCGATCTGCGCCGCCTCCTGCTCGTCGTGCTGGCGCTGTGTCGCCTTAAATGCCGCTTCCTGCTCCACAGCAAGGCGTTGGGCGGCGGCCGAATGCGCGAGCAATTCAAGCTCTTCGCCGCGGCGAATCTGCCGGTGGAGTTCCTCTTGCACGCGGCGGCGTTCGATGGCGGATTTTTTTGCCGCGATCTCGGCATCGATGCGCTGCCTGTGGGACAAGGCCAGCGACGCCTCGGCGGCCGCGCGCTCATTCGCATCGGTGATTTTCTGTTGCTCAAGGGCGCGTGCCTGCTCCGCAGCAATCCCGACCAAGCTAATTGCCCGCGCCAGAACCGCACCGTTTTCCTCGGCTTCAAGCACCCGTTTTTCCGCCTCACAGCGCAATTGGTGCTCCAGCGCAGCTTTGCGCCGCGTCACCTCCAGCAGCCGGATCTGTGCCTGCGCGCGGGCATCGCTCTCGCGCTGTTCCAGTTCTGCCTTGCGCTCGCGCGCCAGGGACGCGGCCGCGGCGTGATGGGCGGCTTTTTCCGCACGACGCGCGACGATAAGCGCCGATGCCTCGGCTTGGGCACTCTGCCGTTCGGCCTGCTCGGCGCAATGCGAAGCGGCCAGCGCTGCTTCGGAAATACGCCGCGCCTGCTCGGCCTTGCGCAACGCAGCCCGTGCGGCGTCGCGCGCCTGTTCCTCAACGGCAATCCTGGCAAGGCCTTCGCGCACCGACTGTTCCTCCAACTGGCTGCGCTCGCCGCTGGTTCGTGCGGCCAGCCGGTTGACACGAATGCTCTCCTCGGCGGCGGCCCGCGCACGCTGCTCGGCCGCCAGCCGTTGCCCAAGCACCTCTCCGGCGGTTTTTTCCTCTGTCGCGCGCTTTACGCTGGCGGCCGCCAGCTGCTGTTCGACATTCAGCCTGTGCTCGACATCCTCCTGCTGCGCCATTTCTGTGCGGGCCTTTTCTGCCGCGATTTTCGCCAGTGCGCGGACAGCCTCGATCCGCGCCTGCAAACTTGCGGCGGCCGCCTCTTCGGACTCGGCGAGTTTCCGCGCCAGTTGCTCATTGTCCTGCTCGAAGCGCGTGCGTACGGCCGCCGCCTGCGCCGCATCGCGCTCGGATGCGGCCCGCAACGAAGCGGCGTGGGCCGCCTCCGCCTGTACCGCCGCGCATTGAATCACCGCCGCCATGGCATCCTGTTCCTGCCCGATTTTTTCCTCTGTCGCACGTTGCACCGCCTGTTCGGCAGCGGCGCGTTGTTGCGCCAGCGAAGCCAAGCGCACTTCCGCATCAAGACGTGCCTCCGCTTCGGTCACGGCGAGCTTCTCCGCCGCCCGTCGCAATTCGGCCCCCTGCAAGGCCGCCTCGGCGGCACGAATGGCCTCGTCGGCAAGTTGCGCGTCCTGAGCGTGGCGATCGGCCTGTTCGCATGCAAGCTGTGCGGCCTGCTCTTCGGTGAAAAGTTTGTGCCGCGACCGCAGCAGTGCATCGGCCTCGGCTTGTGCGCGCTTTTCCGCCGCCAGGCGCGCCTCACTATCAGCCTTCGCCGCGGCCTCGGCCAACTCCTTTAATTCTGACTCTGCGGCAATGCGCGCCTCGGCCTCGCTGCGCGCGCGCGCCTGGGCATCGACGTTGGCCTGCGCCAGGGCGAGCGCCTGTGCCTCGGCCTGGTTGCGCGCTGCCAGCACCTCGGCGCCCAACCGGTCCAAATGCGTGCGGGCATTGGCGAATGAATGTGCCTGGGACTGCGCCTCGGCCAGCTCGGTGGCTGCCAGACGGCCCTCGGTATCAGCCTGCAGCCGCGCGTTGACCGCGGCGAGCGAACGCTGTTCTGCGGCGAGGCGCGCTTGCGCTTCTTGTGCAGAACGTTCTTCCACCAGGGCACGTTCGGTGGCGGCCGCGGCCAGTTCACGCTCGGCGTTGGCCGAGGCGGTATTGGCTTCGTTGGCGCGTTTTTCGGCATTAAGGCGCGAGGCAATGCCCTCCATTTCCCGGCGCTCGGCGCGGGCACGGGCGGCCGCCTCGGCCGCGAGCTGCGCTTCGCGCTCGGCGCGGGCGCGCGAGGTCGCTTCAAGCTCCTGTTCCGCCTTGGCACGCGCCTCGGCGGCACTGCGCGCTCGCACTTCCTGCTCGCTGCGCGCCTGCGCCGCGACCAAGGCGGACTGCTCGGCACGGACACGTTGCTCGCTCTGTGCGGCGGCGCGCGCCTCGGCATCGACCCGTGCCTCGGCCAGCG
>Ga0194061_1000060_pt1 | contig 56751 bp, 44 predicted proteins | sample SepL2221m_MetaG_FD_163423 | JGI IMG/M metagenome (GOLD analysis project Ga0194061, IMG submission 163423) | Anoxic zone freshwater microbial communities from boreal shield lake in IISD Experimental Lakes Area, Ontario, Canada - Sep2016-L224-21m | ecosystem: Environmental > Aquatic > Freshwater >... | reverse complement strand
ACCCTCTGGTAGCCCCACCCAGAGCAGTCGCCTCACAACACTTGAAACGACAGCATAAACTCGTCCTTTCCACGCCCTGCACCCCCAAACCCACGCGCAAATCCCATGGAGAACATCATTGGCAACCGGTGCATAACCTGTAATTGAAAATCTAACTGCACGCCCACATTTTCGGCGCTCGAGCGTAACCGCTGATTCTGCAGATCGGTTTCAAGGAAACTGGCGAAAATCTCCGGACGTAACCAACTTAGATAAAAGCCCGGGCTACCCATCGCATCAAAGCGAATCGGTGGCGCACTCCACTCCAACTGCGCCTTAGCGAGGGTCTTGCCGGTCAACGAATCCAGACCAAAGCCAGGCATTGACAACAAATCACGGTAGCGCTGCGCGCCACCATTGGCTGCATTATCGACGTAGTTGTTACCGAATCCGCCTAAATAGACGTTCGCTAAAGGATTGCGCACGCTGCCCTCCGACACACTGACACCACTGCGCAGCCAGACGGAGGAATGATCCAGCGGCAAGGCAAAGCCAACGTCGTAGCGCGCGGTCAGGCTAGGAATGAGAGCACCAGCCACTCCATAGGTATGCGCCATCAAGGACCAGGTATGCCCTGCTTCTGCGTCAACCGCGCCCGGCGAGAGCAGCGTATCGACCGAGACAAAGCCCGCGCTAATCAACGAAAGATTACGGGACGGGGAGAGCACATTTTGGAAGCCCGGCAGCGAATTGAGGCCGCCATAAAAAGCAAACTTGGCGACAAAATCCAGGGTCTGCGGCGGGTCAAACACCAACGGGCGATCGTAATTGGCGTAGACGCTATACCCTTCCAGGGCACGCTTGGTAGGACCAAACAAATCGTAAAAGTCAGCCCCGTTCCACTTGCCGCCAACGACCCAGTCACCGGCATGCAGGTCGACGCTGGCATGCAAGCGCTGCCGTGCTGGCAACGTACCGCCAGAGCTATAGCTCAGATCTGCTTTCAGCGCATCGAGTCCCACAGGATCGGTGAAGACGGCGCTCAGTCCAAAGGCTTTGGCGCCCTTATAGCCCGCGATGCCAGGAATAATTGAGTTCAGGCGCAACTGACGCAAGGGACTGTAGTCGCCACGTGCCGTAATACGCGCGTCATACGCACTGGCCGCCGACGGGCTCGGAAGCCCCCAAGTATTGACGACCGGGTGTCGGGCCGCTACCTGATGACCGAGCAGAGTGATCGCGCTCAAATCATCGGTTGGCGTCGCCGCTATCAGCGTCGGCACAAATCCGAGGCCGGAGAAGCGCTGCACAAGCAAACGGTCATTGCTCAAGGGGAGCGGCTTGAAGAAACCAACCGCCGTATTGCTAACGGCCTCAAGTTCTTCCGTTTTTAACTCATAACGGTAGATATTGGATACTCCGGTGTAATAACTGCTGCCGAACAGATACTGACCGTCAGGGGAAAATACAAAATCCTCGACCGCCGCACCATCTAATTGAAAACGATGCGCTGGCGACATATCGCCTACAGCTGCTGCCTCGGTGCTGATAACTCGCACTTCCGTGAGTGGAGCCGAGGTCGGCTTAGACCCTCGCTGCGTCACGGATAGTGCCAGCCACTGACCATCCGCCGAGATATCGAGATCGACCACTTGTTCGGCAAATTGGAACACCGAGGTCACCTTAAAATCCGTATACGGATAAGGCATACGTACAAGCATCACCATGCCACGATTGTGCCGCAGACCCCATAAAGAGCGATCTGTGGCGTTAAATGCAAGATCTCCAATACGCGCCGCTTTATACAACATGCGCACCTTGCCAGAGCGCAGATCCAGCGCCTCAATATTGCGATAGGTGTTGTTATTCGTAGTGAAGAAAAGTGTTTCTCGCGCCGCGTCATAAGCGAGCGACGAGACCCTGAGGCCACCCGGACCTCTGATGTCGTGCAGTGACTTCACCAAGCCATCCTTCCGTGCGATCGAAACAAGATGAGAGACTTGGCCTGGATATTGAACGGCGGCGTAAAACTGATTGCCATCAGCAGATAAAAAGATCCGAGAGACGGACCCCAGAAGTTGCTTCGTCACATCCTGATAAGAGGTCAATCGATGTGCTTGCACGGAGACGAGATTCCTTTGCTGAAAATCCTGCTCAAACCGAACCCAATTCGACCAGGCCTGATTAAGGGGCAGGCCAAACGCTCGCTGAAAATCGTCGGCGTAATAACGTTTGGTACCCTCCGCACGGTGCCACCACGATAGCAACTGCTCGGGGCTATAGGTAAGTGCCATATAATTCATGAAGCGAGTGCCATACAAATAGGCATTGGCGCCCGATCTAAAATCAACTTCCGTTCCCTTGGAGACCAGACTGAGGGGGTCATAAAACGGAATGGCTTCACTGACCATGGAGCGAAACACCATTTCGTCATAGCCGCCCTGTGCCCGACCAGTGCCACCCATCCGCCAAGTCTCCATAAAGACCGCGCTACCCTCCTGGTACCAACGTGGCGCGGTCGAGCGGGGAGTCGTCAGATAGTAATAAAGAAGGCTTTCTGGATGCTGCGCATCAACATCGACTTTGCCGCGAAACAGACGTCGGAAATAGAGGTCCGCGGCATTAGCGCTGTCATTCACTACTAAGTGGGTGGTCTCATGCGCCGCAACGGATGGAAAATATTCGGCTGAACTCATCGAGTCATAAGGCTCATCCGGCTGCGAGACCTCGAAGAAAATACGATTCCACGGAGTTGCAACTGCAGTCGCATTGCTTACATCGCTGAAGTCCTGCAGCAGGAGATTTACCTTGCCATCAGGTCGGTAGCCGAACAGTTTTGTTTGTGCCTCGAGGGCGTCTAAGAAACTATGTGTAGCGCTGGGTACCAAAAACGAAACGGCGGGATCGTGATACACGATCCGCAACTCGCTCGTATCGGTGTACTTCAGTTGGGCCTGCGCCGCGACCACCCAGAGCGTCGCGCAAACCAACAATGTCGCGCAATTTCTGAAGACGGATCGGCTTTGCCGCGGCTTGGCTTGCAGCGCCGTTGCCACGCAAAGCGCTCTCCTGAGCGTAATGAGTTGGAACTGATTTGCGGCTAGCGGCACGCGGATAGCGCGGCTTTGTTAGGCAAGCAGGAAGCCTTCGTGATTCCGAATAAAAGGACCCGCCGGCAAGCCCTCTGACCGGCGTTGTAGCCCCAATGCTGAAAATCGCGTTCCATCGCCAGCAAAACCGCTTCTGGGCAGTCGTTGACTACGCCAATGATGCGTGCTAGTGACCGTTACCCTTAGCGCCGACTGCTTTGGCGGCATTTGCAGCGCCTGCGGCATCACCGCCAGCCCCACCCTTCGCCGCTTCAGCAGCTGCGTCACTAGCGGCCGCATCGGCAGCAGATGCCGGGCTGACTGGCAACTCATCGGTCAGCGCACGCTTGGTCTGTACGATAGTCCCCGCCGCTTCCTTCGTGACAGAAGACTGACTGCAGGCGGCCACACCTGCGAACGCTGCGCAGAGCGCAAATGAAACGAAAAACCGTGTGTGTTTGATACGTTACTCCAATGTGGTAAAAACCCGGGATTTAGGAACGACAGCCCACGTGGCTGACGTCAAACTTTCTCGTATTTAGATATGCGAGTTCCCAAAGTACTCTCCTGAGCGCAATTAGTTGGAACATATTTGCGACTAGCTGCACGCGCCGGGCGCCCCACCCGCTTTTCCGGGTTGTAGCCCCGATGCCTTGCGCGCTGCGGTTTAGAGGACTACCGTAGTCGGATTAGAAGAATAAAGCGTCACGGGCTGTGCGGCGCGGTGGGGGCGATATGGGTAACCTGAGGGGACTGCGGTCATTCATCGGGTGTGCGGCTGTGCTCGTGCTCGCGGGTATGGCGGGCTGTGGCAAACCGGAAGCCAATCCCACCGGCACAGTGCTGGTGTCGATGGCCGACAACAGCTATTCACCGTCCATCGTGCATGTACCGATTGGTGGCTCGATCGTCTTTATCAATGCCGGCCGTAATGATCACAACGCAGTGGCGGTAGATCATTCTTTCTCGACCGAGCGGACCTTCGGTCAGATCAAGATGCCGCCGGAGTCCATGAGCGAGGTCGTCTTCGGTAATGAAGGGGTCTATCCCTTTTACTGCACCTTTCACGCCACGCCGGATGGTAAGGCAGGTATGGCGGGTGTCGTCGTGGTCGGTGATGTCCGCTACATCCCACCCACAGGGGACCGGGGCGTATTACAACCGGTGGAGACGGCCAGTGGGTTGACGCGCCGCGTGCCACAGGATTATCCGACAATTCAGAACGCGGTCGATGCGGCCAATCCAGGTGATTTGATCCTCATCGATCGGGGTGTCTACAACGAGACCGTCTTCGTCACGACACCGAGCCTGACGCTGCGCGGTGTTGATCGTAATGACACCATTCTGGACGGGCACTTTGAAGTGGGCACCGGCATCATGGTCGGTGCCAACGGCGTGGCCATTGAAAATCTCACGGCCCGCAACTACACGCTGAACGGGTTCTACTGGACCGGCGTGTCTGGGTTCCGTGGCTCGTATCTGACGGCCTATAACAATGGCGACTACGGCATCTATGCGTTTGCCGCCAGCAATGGGGTGCTCGAGCATTCGTATGGCAGTGGCTCGCCGGACTCGGCGTTTTACGTCGGCCAGTGCGCGCCGTGCCGCGTGGTGCTCGACCAGGATGTCGGCGCGTACAGTGGACTGGGTTATTCGGGCACGAACTCCAGCGGTGAGATGTACGTTCTGCGCTCCCGCTTCGAACACAACCGCAGCGGCATCAGCACAACCACCTTCGACATTGAATTGCATCCGCCGGGCCGCGAGACGGTGATCATGGGCAACGTGGTCACCGATAACGGCATGGATAATGAAGCGGCTGGGTTTTATGCAACCGAGACGTTGGCTGGTAATGGGATCGCCTTGGTGGGCACGCACACTAACCGTGTGGAGCGCAATTACATCCTCCGCAGCCGCAATCATGGGATCGTGATCCTGCCGATTCGCGACCGCCATTTTTGGACCGCCAGTGGCCATGTGATTCGTGACAACACCATCGTAGCCTCAGGCCGTGCTGATTTGGCCGCGGGGGGCTTTGGTACCCGTGGCAACTGCTTTGCGGACAACCGCTACCGGACCTCCTTGCCCTGGGGTCTTGAAGTGCTGAATGGTTGTAATCGGATGCGATTGCCGATCGCGTCGGATCTGTCAACCTATATGGTGTTCTTTGGCGCGATTGGTCAGGTGTTCGCAGGGCAGTTTGTGCTCAATGACTACAAGACCCGACCCGCACCACCGCCGCAACCCAACCTGCCCGGCGGTGCCGGGGCACCCGTGCGGCCGGCCCTGCACGCGTTTGATGAGCACCCGCTCGCGTTGGATGCGATCCAAGTGCCGTCCGACGCGCAAGCGGCCCGTGCCGCCACACCGGGAGTGAAGTGATGCCTACGCTACTGTCGCTCGGTGAGCCGGCGACCTTTTTCCAGTTCACCTATATGGTCTATCTGTATGGTCTGCCCCTCCTTTTGTGGGCCGCGTTTGCGTGGCTGGTGATCGAGGAGCAGGAGCGCCGCGCCGTTGCAGCTGAGAAAGTCCAGCCGTTGCAGTTGCTCGTGGCGCTGCTGTTGCCACTGGTCGGTGCGGTCTGCGTGTTGCTGGCGATACCCAGAACACGACGTGCTCACGGTCTCGTTATTCTCATCGGTCTATTGGCCTTTCTCTTGCCGCTTGCGGCCGGCGTATGGCTGGCTGGCGGGCCTTTGGGCCCCAAAGCACTCGGCTGACACTACGGTATTGGAGCAATCATTGTGATCAACCCACCGATTCCGACCACGCCTGGATTTTTCCTGCAGCTCCTGGCGCTGTACGCGTATCTGTTGCCCATCCTGCTCTACGTGCTGTGGAGTGCGTTGGCGCTAGCCGATATGGGCCGACGCACGCCGTGGCCGACTGTGCAACGCGTGCTGTGGGCGGCTGCGGTGTTCTTCGTGCCGTACCTTGGCGCGGCGGCCTATCTGCTACTGGGGGGTGCGCAGATGGCCCGCAGCGTGAAGCTCACGGTACTGGGCGGTGGGTTGGCCGCCTACGCCTTCGTACTCCTGATTGGCGTTGGGGTCGGCGGTCTGGCCTGACTATGCGTTTGCGGCGTCGTGACTTGTTTGGGTTCGGTGGGGGCCTGGGCGTTGCCGCCGGCCTCGCGTCGGCATCGCACTGGTGGCACCGAACGCGGGTCGAGCCGTCTGCGGTCAATGCGAATGCCAGTGCCGACTGCGCGCAAGAGGCGCAGGCAGGCGCATACGGCGAACGCTACATGCCACCAGACGAGATCCGCGCCGGTCACCTCGAGGCCTGTCATACACCCCCGCCACGACGACAGACTGCGGACTTGCTGAGTGTCACGTGGCCGGTGATCGAGACGTCGTTGGAAGTGGCGCGGGGCCAGCGCCTCAATACCTGGGCCTACAATGGTACGGTGCCTGGCCCGGTGTTGCGCGCAACGGTAGGGGAGCGTGTGCAGGTGCGGATCGACAACCGCACCGCACGGCCACACAACTTGCACTTCCACGGCAGCCACGATGTGAATGCCGACGGATTGGAGCGCATCGCCCCGGGTACATCGCGCGAGTACGCCTTTGAGGCCGGACCGTTCGGGTTGCACCCGTACCATTGTCATGTGCCACCGTACGCTTGGCACATAGGCCGCGGTCTCTACGGCGCTTTTATTGTCGATCCACCCGGCGGGCGACCCCCGGCCCATGAGTACGTGCTGGTGCTCGGTGGGTTTGATACGGATGGGGACGGCGTCAATGATGTGTACGCGTGGAATGGGATCGCCGGTTATTACGCCCGCTATCCGCTCAAGGTGCCGGTTGGTGAGCGGGTGCGTCTGTACATTGTGAACATGGTGGAACTTGATCCGCTAGCCGGATTCCATCTGCACGCGCAGACCTTCGACCTGTTTCGTTCGGGTACGTCCCTGACCCCGCACGAGCACACCGATGTCGTGACACTCGGACCGGCCGAACGGGCCATTGTGGAATTCACCCTGCCGCGGCGCGGGCGCTACATGTTCCATCCGCACCAGAGTCGCATGACCGAGCGCGGTGCGATGGGCTTTATCGTCGCGGTATGAGGCGCAGTCTAGGACGGCTGGCGGGCGCACTCCTCCTGCTGATGCTGGGACTCGCGGCTGCGCGTGCCGATACCCACAGCCTGCTGCGCGATGACCGGGATCAACCGGTAGCGCCGAGTCAACTCAGTGGTCGCTGGCTGCTGATAAGCTTTGGCTATACGCACTGCCCGGACGTCTGTCCGACGACGCTACATCGGATCAGTGCTACGCTGGAGCGCTTGCTACAGCGTGGCCAGCGGGTGCAGGGTTATTTCGTCAGTGTGGATCCGGATCACGACTCCCCCGCGCAGTTGCACCGATTCCTGGCTGGCGTCTCACCGCAGGTGCACGGATTGACCGGCAGTCCCGCAGCGCTCGATGATGCACGGCGCTCCTTCGGTGTCCCCACGCGCCGTACGGGTGGGGGTTTTGATCATGGGGTGTTCATCTATCTGGTGGCGCCGGATGGCAGTGTTGTCGAAACTTTTCATCCGAGTACCTCGGTCGCAGTGCTAACGCGGCGGATTGCCGCCCGCTTGGAGCAACGTTAATCGGCTTGCGGTTTTGTTCGAAGATGCCGTTGGGACTTGGCAATCCACGCTACGTTTCGCTCGAGTGGTCGCAGGCCGGGATAACACGATGCCGTCGCGACTGCAGTCCTGCTGGCAATGTCGTCTTGGCGTGACTTAATCTGTGACGGCCGTCGCACGATCACGCTGCTGCACGCCCGTACAATCATTGTCGCCCTCTGCTTGTTGAGAACATTGTAATGCCGCCGAAGATTTGTCTGAGCATGATCGTCAAGAACGAAGCCCACGTGATCGAGCGCTGTCTGCGTTCGGTGTATCCGTTTATCGATGCCTGGGTGATTTGCGACACCGGTTCCACCGACGGCACACAGGACATAATTCGTCGGGTCATGGCGGGAAAGCCAGGGCTCGTGGTCGAGCAGCCGTGGCAGAACTTTGCACATAACCGTAATGCGTCGCTCAAACTGGCGCAAGAGCGTGGCGAGTATGTGTTCTTCATCGATGCCGACGAGACCTTGATGCTCGAGGGGCCGATCGACACGCGCGGCCTGGATGGCGACGCCTACTATATGACGTGCGAATACGCGGGCATGCGCTATGGCCGTGTGGCGCTGGTGAAGGGCGCGCTGCCGTGGCGTTGGAACGGGGTCGTGCACGAGTTTTTGGAATGCGATCAGCCCTACGTGCACAGCACGTTGCACGGCCCGATCATCTGGGTCTCGCACGAAGGCGCGCGCAGCAAAGACCCAGCGACCTATTTGAAAGACGCCGCGCTACTCGAAGAAGCGCTCAAGACCGAACCGCAAAATACGCGCTATTGGTTCTATCTCGCGCAGTCGTATCGCGACGCTGGTAAGTGGCATGAGAGTCGCCACACATACAAGAAGCGTGCCCAGATGGCCGGCTATGACGAAGAAATTTGGTACTCGAAGTATCAACTTGGCATTTTAAATATGCGTCTGGAAGAGTCGCCTGCGGTTATCTCCCAGTCGTTTCTGGAAGCCTTTCAGACGCGCCCGACGCGTGCCGAACCACTGGTGGCGCTGGCGCGGTTTCATCGGGAGCGGGCGGAGTATGGACTCGCCGCAATGTATGCGCGTCATGCGATGAGTATCGCCAAGCCTGCTGACCTGCTCTTTATTGATGCGGCCACGTACGAATGGTCTGCGCTGGACGAATTTTCGGTGGCGGCCTACTACGTCGGTCCGCGCGAAGAGGGTATTGCAGCCACGCGGCGACTACTCGAGAACCCGCACCTACCCACGGAGATGCGCCCGCGGGTGGAGCAAAATCTGCGTTGGTACTTGGGCACCGAAGGCTAAACATCGCGCGTCGGTGTGCCACGATTCTGATTAAGCGGACCCTGACCGGTCTGCGTTGAGAATCTCATCGAGTGCGCTAACCAAGAGGTCCGCATGGGACTGTTCGAATACCAGGGGCGGTCGGATCTTCAAGACGTTGCCGCCGGGACCGGAGGCACTGAGTAAGATCCGACGCTCCCGTAACGCATTGACTACGGTACTGGTGAGGGCACGGTGTGGGGTTTTGCTGTCCCGGTCGGTCACGAGGTCGACTCCGATAAAGAGACCGGCCCCGCGTACGTCGCCGATGGTCTCGTGGCGACGGGCTAATTCCCACAGCGCTGATCGCAGTGCGCGTCCCACGCGGTGGGCGTTTTGCATCAGGGCGTCGCGCTCGATCACGTCGAGTACCGCGTTGGCGGCCGCAGCCGCGACCGGATTGCCGCCGAAGGTATTGAAGTAGCGCGCTTCGCGGCCAAAACGCTCCAGATGGCGCGGTTGTGCCACCAGGGCTGCGACCGGATACCCATTGCCCATGGGTTTGCCCAGGGTGACGAGGTCTGGTACGACTTGATGGCGCTGAAAGCCCCAGAAGGTCTCCCCAGTGCGTCCAAATCCAGGCTGTACTTCATCGGCCACATACAAGCCGCCGGCCGCACGGGCAGCTGCCACGGCGGGCGCCAGACAGCCGGGCGGATCGGCGTAGACGCCATCACTCGAGAAGATCGAGTCGACGATCAACAGTGCAAGGCCGTGACCGCAGCGTGCGAGATCCGCAGCGGCCGCGGTGACGGCCCTTGCGAAAGCCCCGGCAACATCTCTTTCCCCACGGTAGGCATCCGGTGGCGGCACGGTGCGCACGTGCGCGCCCAAGGGGACTCCATTGCCGAGGGAGGGTGAAAATTCGGCGACCGAGTCCGTGACCCCGTGATAGGCGAGGTTCGTCACAATGACGCCGGTGTGGCCGGTGACCGAACGGGCCAAGCGGTAGGCCAAATCATTGGCCTCGGAGCCGGTGCAGGTAAACATGACCTGTCCGAGTGCGGACGGCATCGTCGCGAGCAGTCGCTCTGCGAGTCGCAACACACCTGCATGCAAATAGCGGGTATGCGTGACCAGTGTGGCGGATTGCTCGGCGATGGCGCGGACGACGTCCGGTTGGGCATGGCCGAGGCTCGCCACATTATTGTAGGCATCCAGATAGGCCTGCCCATCGGCGTCGTATAGCCATACGCCGCTGCCGCGCACGAGGTGCAACGGCTGTTCATAGAAGAGGCGGTACGCAGGTCCCAGTACCTGTAGACGACGGTCCACCAAAGCGCGAGAGACCGGGTCTAGCTGGTCTAGCGTGGTGGGGTCGAAGGCATTGATCATCGTGTTGTTCATCGCAGGCCACTCTCCAGGCGTTCGACGAGACGGTGGCGACCGACGCGATCGAGCGCCTGCAAGCCGTGCCGTGCTGCCGGATTGTTGCGCAGAATATAAGCGCGGTTCTCGGGCTGTAAGCGTGATCGCCACTCGGTGATCAGGACGGTCATCGCAAAGCGGGTCGCGATGAGGTCGGGCAGTAACGCAAGCGCCGCCGCGGGCAGGGGCTGGATCCTTTGATAGGCCGCGACGCACTGCAAGATCGCCTCCGTGAGATCTGGCGCATCGGTCAGATACGCGCAGGCGACGGCCAACTCCAGGACGAGCGGGGCCACGATCATGTCGCCGAAATCCAATATACCGATCAGGTGGCAGCCCTCTGCATCGACGAGCAGATTGCTGGGATTGAGATCGTTATGGATCGCCTGTGTCGGCAGTTGCAGCAGGGTATGCAAGCCGTGGGCATGCTGTTCGAGCGCGTGCGCGAGCAGGGGCGCTATCGGATCGTGCTGCAGTGGCGCGAGTAGCGGTTGCAGTTCCCCGGCGCGGCGCAGATCCCACAGTAGATGCTGGGCGGCGCCGGCGTGCGCAAAGGTGCTGAGCACCCGATCGAGACGGGCGGCGGAGGCGCCGATGGCTGCAGCGAGCGGGTCTTGCCAGGGCGTGTCCCGGCGCAGGGCGCCGTCCAGATAGCGCAGGACCCGCAGCTGTCGACGGGGATCGGGCGGGTAGGATTGTAGGGCGTCACCATCGACCGTCCGGATCGGTGCCGGCACCGGCAGGGTCGGGTCTCGCGCGCGGAGATGCTCGAGGGCGCTCAGCTGCGCATCGATGGCCAGCGACGGTTCGGCCGGATGGGTCACTTTGACTAGATAGCGGCCCGATGCCGCGTCTAAGCGAAAATTAGTATCCCGCTCGCCGGGCATCCGGGTGAGCGTACCCGTGAGACCCCACGCCTGGGCCAATACAGGACCAACAGCCTCGGGTGTCGCCGGTGTCGTGGCGATCGCCAGCGCGCCGGCATCGGCCACAGGCATCGCGGCTTGGTGCATTACGGACGCGACGCGGTGTAGACCCGTCGACCACCGACCCAAGTACCCAGTACTCTGATATCTCTCAGGGTATTGGGATCTACTTGCAAAGGATCTTTGTCGAACATGACAAAGTCGGCCAGCTTACCGGCCTCGAGGGTGCCCTTGTCCTGTTCTTGGAATTCCGCATAGGCGGAACCGGCGGTATACGTCGAGAGGGTTTCAGCGACCGTCAGTTTTTGCTCGGGGAACCATCCGTTGGGATTGCGGCCGTCGAGCGTGCGGCGCGTCACCGCCGCGTAAGTGGACAGCAACGGATCGAGTGGTGCCACCGGCCAGTCCGTTCCAAAGGCGAGGTGCACTCCGTGATTGAGTAGCGTGCGGAAGGCGTAGGTGCGGCTAGCACGATCGTGCCCAATCAGCGGCTCAGCCCAGCGGCCATCGTCGATGGCGTGGGTCGGTTGCATAGAGGCGATCACGCCTAACTCATGGAATCGATCGAAGTCTTTCGCAGCGATGTGCTGGGCGTGCTCAATGCGAAAGCGTCGATCGCTTGCGCCGTGCTTTTGTACCACTTCCGCATAGAGATCTAGAATGGTTGAAATGCCACGATCGCCGATCGCATGTGTACAAATCTGCAAAGCGGTGGCATCGGCGCGGTCGAAATAGGCGCGGGTGCGCTCGATCGGATGCATGGTGTCCGCCAATAAGCCATGGTTGCCCGGTTCATCCGAAAAATCATCAAATAAGTAGGCTGTGCGCGAGCCCAGTGAGCCGTCTGCGAACGCTTTTAATGCGCCAATCCGTAGCGATGCGTCGCCGAACGCGTGGCCTATTCCCAGTTTTGCCTGATCCTCAACCGTATCGATCGGGGACGCCACGTAGATGCGGACGGTCAGTTTCCGTTCACGGCGCAAATCCGCGTAGACCGCCAAGTCGTCATGGACGGGTCCCATATCTTGTACGCTGGTGACACCGAGCGAGGCGGTGTGCGCAAGAGCGCGCTCGATGTTCGCCCGCCGCTCGGTGCGGCTAGGCGCCGGAATCACGGCATGAACCAGATTCTCTGCCGCATCTTTCAGCACGCCGGTGGGTTCACCGGCGCCATCACGCACGATTAACCCGCCGTTCGGATCCGCGGTGTTGCGATCAATGTGGGCCAGTGAGAGCGCCAGCGTGTTGGCCAGCAGCGCATGACCATCATAGCGATCGATGGCAACAGGATTATTCGGCGTGACGGCGTCAATCAATTGCCGCGTGGGCAAGGCGGCGCCCGGCCACTTCGATTCGTCCCACTCACCCGCCAGAATCCATTGCCCTGGTTTCATTTTTTTGACCTGCGCGGCCAGTCGGCGGACGATTTCTTGGGTTGACGTCGCATCATTCAGTTGCACCGCGGCCAGCGATGACCCGCCATCGGAAAAGTGCACGTGGGCATCGTTGAAGCCGGGGATGATGCGGTGACCACCGGCATCGATCACGGTGGTGGCCTGGCCGATCCATGCGGCGACGGCGCGGTCGTCGCCCACCGCCACGATCCGCTCGCCAAGGATGGCCATTGCCGTGACGTCTGGCAGTTCTGCGCCGCGCCAAATCTGTCCATGCCGAATCACAAGATCGGCTGCGGGGTTTGCGAGTGCGTTGGTCGCAAGGGCCACGCTGCAGGTCAACAGGATCTTCAGGCTACGGACCACGGTGTACACCTTTTGGATTAGACGGGCACTGGCCCGTGAGGCAGAGGAAAGTAGCCTGTCAGGCTCCGCCCGGTGGGTCAATCGAACCTTTCCCCGGGCGCCTACAAGGACGTCGGCAGGGGGGGCATGGGCGTGCCGGCACGCGGTGTGGATGGAGAACGTCAGCGGATCCCCGGTACACTGCGTCCAGTCCCTCACCGAGTGTTTCCGATGACTTTGCCGAAGATCGATCTGCGTAGCGATACCGTAACCAAGCCCGCGCCGGCTATGTTGGAGGCGATGCTGCGCGCTGAGGTGGGGGATGACGTTTTAGGAGAGGACCCAACGGTGGCGCGCCTACAGAGTGAGGCGGCCAGCATGTTCGGCATGCCGGCGGCCTTGTTCTGCCCGTCCGGCACCATGACCAATCAGATTGCCATTCGGGTGCATACGCGTCCGGGTGACGAAGTGATCTGCTCGGACTTGGCGCACATCTATTTGTACGAGGGCGGTGGCATCGCCGCCAATTCCGGTGCCTCGGTGCGGTTGCTCAGTGGTGACCGCGGACGCTTTACCGCGGAGGCGGTGCAGAGTGCGATCAATAAGCGTACTGACGCGCATTTGCCCTGGACGCGCCTCGTGGCGATTGAGAACACCGTCAACAAGGGCGGTGGTGCTTGTTGGGAGTTCGCGGAACTCGAGCGCATCCGCAGCGTGTGCGATGCGCACGATCTGGCTTTTCATCTGGATGGGGCGCGCCTTTTCAATGCCTTGGCGGCGACGGGCGAAAGCCCGCGGCGCTTCGGTGCACTCTTCGACACGATTTCGATCTGTCTGTCCAAAGGCCTCGGTGCACCGGTCGGATCGCTGCTGCTCGGCTCCACCGAGCAGATCGCCAGAGCCCATCGGCTGCGCAAGTTGTTCGGAGGTGGCATGCGCCAAGCGGGCTATCTGGCCGCGGCGGGACTGTATGCGTTGGAGTATCACCTCACGCGTCTTGTGGACGATCACGCGGCAGCGTGTGCCGCGGCCGCTCTGTTGCCGTCGCTACCATGGGTCGAGTCTGTGCTGCCCGTGGAAAGTAACCTCGTGATCTTCCGCTTACAGGCAGGGACCCGTGCGGAGGCAGTGCTGGCGCACTTGGCTCACCATGGGGTCCAGGCCTCCACCATGGGGTCGGATCTCGTTCGGTTCGTGTTTCATCTGGACGTGCCGGCCGGCGCGGTCGAGCGTATTCATGCGGCGGTCCGTTCGTTTGCGGGGTGACTTGCGCGGCGGTGTTTCCACCCTACTATCGATCGTCCGACTACGGTGGATCGGCGGTAGGGCCGTCTGACTGCAGCCCGCGCCATCACGTCTAGGTGGCTCCTGCGGCGGACGCCTGCGAGCGCTGGACTATCGGCAGGCCAATGGCGCCCGTTACACTGCAGCCATGTCCATGACCTACCCAATTTCCATCGATATCTATTCCGATATGGTCTGCCCTTGGTGCTACCTCGGTAAGCGGCGGTTGGAGGCTGCCTTGCAGCACTGTCCCGAACTAGCCGTGACCGTGCAGTGGAAGCCCTTTGAACTCAATCCGGATCTACCGGCTGAGGGCGTTGATCGCGCCAACTACATGGCGAAAAAATTCCCCGATGCGCAGCGCCTGGCGGCGATTCAGCAACAACTGGTGGGTTTTGGGCAGGCGATGGGTATTCCCTTTCTGTTCCAGTCGATTCGGCGGATACCCAATACCCGTCTTGCGCACACTCTCGTGGCGTTGGCCGGTACGCGTTCTGATGCGGTGGTGGAGGCGTTATTTGCGGCGTACTTCGAGCGCGGCGAGGACATCGGTGATCTGGCGGCGTTGGCGGGCATTGCTGATCGGGTCGGTCTTGCGGTTGGCAGTTGGCCTGAATGCTTGATGGCGGGTGCGGCATCGGACGGCGTGCTAGCGGATTTGGTGGAAGGGCGTCGCCTCGGCATTCAGGGGGTGCCCTTCTTTGTGCTCGGCGGTCGCTGGGCGGTGTCGGGGGCGCAGGAAACCGACCAATGGGTCGCGGCGTTGCGGCAAGTGCGCGATGCACTGCACGCTACAGGCCCACGCCTGCAGTGACCACAGTTTGGTGATTACGTGCGACGATTTTAGACGTCCCGGTAGCGTTTAGTCCGTGGGCGTTATCAAGCGTCGTTGCCGCCCGTCGCGGCCGGCGCGGGCCGTGTCAGGTAGCGTTCGATTGCCAGTGGGATCAAACCGAGCAACAGGAAGGCGACTCCGACTAGTGCACCGATGCCGGTATAGGCGACGCTAGACCAGAGCAGACCGGCGGAACTGAGCACGAACACTGCGGGTAGTACGGGGTAGAGCGGCACGGGGAATGCGCCCGCAGCGATGCCAAAGCGGGCGCGCAAAACAAATAACGACAAGGCCGTGGCGAGGATAAAGAGCCAGAAGACCGGCGCTTCAAACTCGACGATGGACTCAAAGCCGTTGGGCGTGTAGGCGGCGAGCAGCACCAGCAGCAGCGACAGTACGCTCAGGGCCAGAATGGCGCGTCGTGGTGCCCCGCACGGATGCCAGTGTCCTAACCAGCGAAAGAGATGCCAGTCTTGGCCGACTGCATAATTGCTGCGCGCACCGAAGAACACGGTCGCACTGATGGCTTTCATGCAACTGAATGCCACGATGGCGCTGAGCAACGTGCCGGAACGGGTGCCAAAGGCCAGACGAAACAAATCCGCCGCGGGGGCTGTGGAATGGGCAACGCCCGCATGACCGAGGCCCCATAAGTACGCGGCGTTAATGAGTAGATACAAGAGCGTCACGGTGCCTAGCCCATAGAGTACGCCACGCAGGATGCCATGGCGATTGTCGGCCACTTCGGCCGACACGTAGGCCGCTTCGTTCCAGCCGCCGTAGGTCAACAGCACGAAGATCAGTGCAAAGCCGAGTCCACCCCCACCGCCGGGGCTCGAAACCAGCGTCGGTGCGGTATGCCCGTGGCCGACGAGTCCGGCAATCACAATCGCGATGACGGTGCCGACCTCGATCAGTGCAAATACGTTCTGGGCGTTACGCGCTGGCCGCACGCCCAGTGCATTCAGCCCACTGAGCAGCACGATCATCAGCATCGCCCAGACAGTGGGCGAGTGTGGTCCTAGCGGCAGGACTGGGGTCAGATAGTCGCCCAGCGTCACCGCAAAGAGCGCGATCGCCGCCGGTAAAATCACGATCGAGCGCGCCCAGGCGTACACGAAGGCCACGTTGTTGCCAAACGCACGACCAATGAAGTGGAATTCGCCGCCGAAGCTCGGGTACGAGGTGGCCAGTTCCACATAACACAAGGCGCCGATGATGGAAGCGACGCCACCGGCAATCCAAGCAGCCATGATCAGACCTGGGCTGGACAGGGCACCGGCGACCAGGGCGGGCGATTTGTAGATACCGGCACCGACAACCGTACCGACGATCAGCGATATGATGTCGATCACGCGTAGGATGGGTTGTGGCTTGGCGTCCGTCATCGGGGAGTGTCGCTCTTGCAGTGGCGTTGGAAACAACTTCGATGGGTTCTCGTGCGGGCGGCGGTCGTCTGCGGCCTCGGCTGTGCAGGCAGTACCTCCGCCCATGCGTCGACGATCCAGAACCGCGAGTTTCGCACGTCGGATGGGATCCGGCTGCATTACCTCGAAGCCGGTCAGGGTGAACCGACGCTCGTGTTTGTGCCGGGCTGGTTGATGCCAGCACGTATTTTTGAAGCCCAACTGGTGGCCTTGTCGGCCCGTCATCGTGTGGTGGTGCTCGATCCCCGTTCGCAGGGCGAGTCTGAGTTGTACGCAGGCCCGCACACCGCGGTACGGCGTGCTGCTGATATCAGTGAGTTTGTTGCCGAGGTAAAACCGGTGTCTTTTGTGTTGGTGGGCTGGTCGCTCGGTGTGATGGAAGGGCTCGATTACGTGGAGCGTTTTCGGCCCACCGCACTGCGCGGATTGGTGTTGGTCGACAACTCCATTGGGGAAGCCTCTCCACCCAAGCCGGCCACCTCGGCATCTACGGTCCAGAAGGTCCCGCAATCCCGGACTGAGCGACTGCGCGCCTTCGTGCGGGGCCTGTTTGCGCATCCCCCACCGGATGCGCTGCTGCGGCTGGTAGAGGCGTCTGTGCTGCGCGTGCCGGCGGCCGTGGCGGCCGAGTTGCTGGCCAAGCCTTATTCCCGTGAATACTACAAAAACGCTATCTACCGCGCGCAAGTGCCTGTGCTCTATGCCATTCGGCCGCGCCTTGCCGATCAGGGGGCGGCGTTGAAGGCACACCTCCCAGAATCGCAGGTGACGCTCTATCCGAACGCGGGGCACGCGCTGTTTGTGGATGAGGCGCTGGATTTTAATGCCGACCTAGAACGGTTCCTCGACAAACTACCGACCTCCTAAGGTCTGCGGCTGAGGAGTGGAGCAGCCGTTCGGCAGGCGCGCATGGTTCCGCGCCGGTGCGTGCCGCACCGGGTGGCGCGGTCGGTGCGCCTACTTGCGCGCCGTTCCAAAATGCGGGCAAACCCGTCGGCCACGTCGGCATAGAGGCGGCTACCGGAGTCGGTCAGGGCGATGGCGCGATGATTGCGGTTGAAAAGACGGGTGTCGATAGCGAACTCCAGACGGCGCGCCGCCTAGCTCACGGCAGGTTGTGTGAGTCCGAGTTCTGCGGCGGCCTAGGAGAAGGGGGCAAGGCGCACTGCGGATGAACCCCGTTGGTTGCTGGTCGGAAAGATCGACGAGCAGCATCGGTCCGCAATCATGACCCGGCGCGGCGACAATATTCGGCTAATTTCCGTGAGACGATCACGGGATGAAGAGGCAGCGATATATGAAAGCGAAGACGTTTGATCGCAAATTTTATGCTGGCGAGAAAATCATGGAACACCTTGATCTCAGCAACGCTCGGCGCGCGGGCACAGAGGCGAAGCGGGTCAACGTGGATTGTCCGGCCTGGATGGTGGATTCCCCCGACCGTGCGGCGCGACGACTCGGCGTGACGCGGCAATCGCTGATCAAGCTATGGCTGGCCGACAAGCTGGATCAGTCGGCTGCCGTCACCAACCGGTAGCTCTGGCGGCGTTCGAATCCGCGCCGGTCTCGCACACTCGTAATGGACCGCAAATCGGCCGGCAGCTCCGTTTACTCCGCAGACGGATCGGCAAACCGGGCCGCCTCCGCTTGTTCAAGTTTTTCCGAGGGTATTTTGTGCCAGGCCCGCCGTTCGGCGCCATACGGATCCAACACGACGTCGCTGCGAATACCAAATTCCATGGTTGCATGTGCGGCTCCATAGCGGGGCCATGCAGGCAGTCCGACGCCATTAGGATCCCCGGTACGCGCGAAGCGTGTCCAGGCATCGACCATCTGCTCGCTCAGATGCGTCCATGAGCCTTTTGGGCCAACATAGGAATATCCCTTTGAGGAGTCCTCGTGGAATACAAAAGGGATTTCCAGGCCGTGCATTGCGCCGTATTCAAGGCCCGTAGGGCCCTTCGTCAGCGAGCGATAGGTAAACAGGTAAACAAAGGTTGGCTGGCGATCATCGTTCAGCTCCGCCAGGCGAATGGAGGGCATTCGAAAGACGATGTCGCCTAACAGTTGCGTGACGGCCTCCGAACGGGAGTTGCCATCATTTATATAAATGCTGAGGATGTTCTCAGCGCCAGGACCAAAGCTGCGCAAAAGCCGCGCCTGCAGCACTGAGTCCGTCTGCTGATCGACTGGCGAAGCGTCCATTGCCATCCAATAGCGAATTTCCTCGGAATTCGTTCCGATGAGTAGTGGTTTGCTTAAACGAGGATCCGCGGCAACGGCCTCAATCGGTGTCCGATCAAACGTCCGTCCGTCCTCAACCATGCCAAAAGTTGCCAGCCCAAGTCCCTTCGTAAATAGCGCCGATTGGGCGCGCAGCATGTCTTCAACAGTGAGTTCTTGGAGCTCCTTGATCGTAGTCACATGCGCAAGCGTCATGAACTTCGAGCTGATGTTAGTCGCCTCCTTAAGCGATAAAAACTGCCCGGGATCGCCACTCTCGATGATCGCTTTCTGAAACAACTCTCGCGCTGCTGGTATCGCGAGTAAGCCGTGTATGCTCGCCCCGCCGGCCGATTCGCCAAAGACGGTGACATTGCGAGAATCGCCTCCAAACCGGCCCGCGTTTTTCTGAACCCATCGCAGGGCCTCGATCTGGTCCAACAGCCCAAGGTTGCCGCTGTCGGCGAAGTGCATTCCGCCCACTTCGCCCAGTTCCAGGAACCCGAAGGCTCCGAGGCGGTATTGCAAGGAAATCACGACGACGTTGCCCCGCTCAGCGAGAAAACCACCGTCGTAGCAACTATCCTCGGCACTTCCTTCCTCGAAAGCGCCACCGTGGATAAATACCATCACCGGTCGCGCCTTGTCATCGGCTCCTGGGGTCCAGACGTTGACGGTCAGGCAATCCTCGGACTGGATGCCGTCGCCGTCTTCGGCAGGATCATCCAGATCGAGCACTTGGGGACATGCCGCCCCGCGCACCCGGGCATCGCGCGGGCGCGCCCACGGGACTGGCGGCGTAGCCGGTCGAAAGCGCCGCTCGTTGAGCGGCGCCGCCGCATAGGGAATCCCGCGGAAGGATTGCACGTGTTCGTCCTGCAGGCCTACGACAGGGCCGTCGGTCGTGGCGACTAACACGGGGGCACCGGCTTTTAGGAAATCCTGGCTCTGAGCCCAGCTTGTTGACGCGGTGAGGACGGCGACGGCCAACAGCCCTAGGGATAGCAGCCAACTCTGCTCGAGCGCACGACAGTCGCGGTTTGCATATGATTTCACGCTATTTCACTCCGGACTTTTTCTTCGTGGCAGTTGCCGCCGGGTTATCCTCAAAATGATTGAAGAGCCCCCCTTTATCGATGCGCCTATAGCCCTAGGTCGCCCGCGCCTCGCCAGTCGGACCGGGTTTCCAATGGCCCGTACTTAGCAAAGGCATGGGCAAGTCGTTAGCGCAGTTAGTCTATAGTAAGCCGCGGGCGGTCTCGTTTCCCTAGCGATTTCAGCGCCGCCGTCAGCAACTCAGGGCCGATCACCCGCGCCGTGGGCGAGGATTCTTGCTGGCGAAATAATCTAGGAATTCTCGTCATGGCCCCGCGGGCGGAGTTCAGCAGTCTAGCCGTCCCTTCGCTGCGTACTTTTAAAAGTCCAAAACGCCGGTCGCCTTCTGGTAGACCTCAGTGCGGAGATCCGATGGCGTTTTCCGCTGGCATAACTAGGGTTTCAAAGTCGCCCTTTATTAACCCTATGGTTCCAATCAAAAACCATCATCTAGCAAGCGAAACCTACGTGCTCGTTGCCATCGTGGAAAAGCGTTTGAAAATCCAAGCCACTACGAAATGCTCCAGATACTGAGCCTCGCCATGTTAGAGAAAACCCCTTTAGCTGAGCTAATTTCTCAACTCCAAAGTAGGCAAAACGACGACGATCTCGGTAACTAACTGAATTTGTTTCAATAAGGTCCGGACACCAGTGACATATCCAAAGAATTAGCGCAACTCGGGCGTTCGGTAGTTTTCTATACTGGGTCCAATAATGCGCCTATGGTCATTTATATGAGCAAAAGAGAACTCACTGGGCGCCGCAGCCGCGCGACCCCGGCGGTTTTAGACAGTGGTCCGGCTTATGTGACGCGGCGGATTCCCTATTACGCGTTTTTGGACGAGGAGGCTCTCGTACGAATCGAGAATCAGGCCTTCCACGTACTGGAGACGGTGGGCATTGAATTTCGCGAGGCGCCCGATGCCCTCGAGCGCTGGCGCTTGGCGGGTGCGAGCGTTGCCGGCACTCGCGTACGCGCGGATCGCGCGCTGGTGCGCGCGCTCCTCGCCACCGCACCGGCGGAATTTACCCAGGTCGCGCGCAATGCAGCGCGCAGCGTTCGCATTGGAGGTCCGCATCAGGTGTTCGCACCTGTCTATGGTTCGCCCTTTGTGCGCGATCTGGAGGGTGGGCGACGCTATGGCACCCTCGCAGATCTGCAGCGACTGATCAAACTCACCCACCAGTTGGCGCCGTTGCATCACTCGGGATTTGTCACCTGCGAGCCGTGCGATATCCCGGTGTCCAAGCGGCATCTCGACATGTTGCTCGCCCATATGACGCTCACCGACAAACCGCACTTGGGCGCGATCACCGAAAGGAGTCGTGCCGAAGACAGCATTGCGATGGCGCGTCTGCTGCATGGGGAGGCGGTGGTGGAGCAGCACTGCGTCATCATGGGCAACGTCAACACCAACTCACCGTTGTTGGTTGACAAAGTGGTCACCGATGCCGCGCAGGTATACTGCGGCGCGGGCCAAGGATTGGTGGTGGTGCCCTTCATTCTCTCGGGTGCGATGGGGCCCGTGACTACCGCCGGCGCGATCGCGCAGGCGCTCGCCGAGGCGATGATCGTCGGCGCCTATACGCAGCTGGTCCGGCCTAGCGCACCCTTCGTGTTGGGCAATTTTCTCTCCTCGATGAACCTGCGTTCGGGTGCACCGACCTTCGGCATGCCGGAGCCGCTGATGTCCAATCTGGCCATTGGTCAGTTGTCACGCCGTCTCAATCTGCCGCTGCGCTGCGGCGGGGCACTTACGGCTTCTAAAGTGCCGGATGCCCAAGCGGCGGCCGAGAGTGCCGACTCAATGCTCTCGACCGTGCTGGGTGGCGCGAACTTTATCCTGCATGCGGCCGGCTGGCTCGAAGGGGGCCTAGCGACGGGCTACGAGAAACTCGTTCTGGATGCCGACCGGCTCGGTGCTTACGAGACCGTGCTGCGCGGCTTTGCCACCGACGATGATGCACTTGGCCTCGATGCCTATGCCGATGTGGAGCCTGGTGGCCACTTCCTCGGCAGTGCGCACACCCTGTCGCATTACCGCACGGCTTTTTATGAAGCACCGCTGTCGGATTCCAATAGCGTCGAACAGTGGGAAGAGCAGGGCTCGAAGGATGCGGCTCGCCGTGCGTACGACCGTTGGAATCAGCTTCTGGAGGAATATACGCCGCCGCCGCTGGACAGTGCCGTACGCGAGTCGCTTGAAGATTACGTTGCGCGGCGCAAAAGCGAACTGCCCGATGCCTGGTATTGAATTGGAGCTTGCATGAATACCGCAACACAGACCAAACCATTACCCACCCAAGCCCGCGTTGTCGTCATCGGTGGCGGCGTTGTCGGTTGCTCGATCTTGTTCCATCTCGCAAAGCTTGGCTGGAAAGACGTGGTTCTACTCGAACGCGCAGAGCTCACCAGCGGCTCTAGCTGGCATGCAGCCGGGCAGATCCACACGATCAGCTCTGATCCGAACATCAGCCGCCTGCAGGGCTACACCATCAATCTGTACAAAGAAATCGAGGCCCTGTCTGGGCATCACATCGGGCTGCACTCCACCGGTGGGTTTTACCTTGCATCCAACCGTATTTGGTACGACTACTTAAAGCGCGAGCGTTCCAAGGCGCGCACGATGGGGCTGGATCAGGAGTTCATCAGTGTGGAGGAAGTCGCACGTCGCCATCCGCTGATCAATCCCCGTCACTATATCGCCGCACTCTGGGATCCGATCGATGGGGACATCGATCCGTCAGGTGTTGTCTATGCCTATGCCAAATCTGCCCGCGCGCTCGGCGCGCAGTATTACACGCACACGCCGGCGCTCTGGACGCGTCAGCGCAGCGACGGCAGTTGGGACGTCGGCACACCCCGCGGCACCATCCACGCCGAAATGGTGGTCAATGCAGCAGGTCTTTGGGCGCGCGAGGCCGGCCGCATGGCCGGGGTACATCTACCGGTGCAGCCGATGGAACACCACTACCTCATCACCGAGGATATCCCGCTGATCACGGAGCGGATGCAATCCGGTGAGCGTCTGCCGGCCGGTATCGACTACGAGGCAAACATTTACTTCCGCCAGGAACGCAACGGCATGCTGCTGGGCACCTACGAGCCGCGTTCGACACCGTGGAAGGTCGGCGGTACGCCGGCGGATTTCGGTCATGAACTTCTGACACCAGACCTCGATCGTATTGCGGACCGTCTGGCACTGGCCTTCGAGAGGATTCCCGCACTGGCGGATGCCGGCATCAAAACCGTCGTCAATGGGCCCTTCACGTTCGGGCCCGACGGCAATCCGATGATCGGCCCGGTGCCCGGTATGACCAACTATTGGGCTGCGGTGGGCGTGATGGCCGGTTTTTGTCAGGCCGGTGGCGTCGGTCTGTGTCTGGCCGAGTGGATGATCCACGGCGCGCCCTCGATCGACGTGTGGGCGATGGATATCGCCCGCTTTGGCAATTTTGCAAGTCCCGATTGGGGCACCGTCAAGTCCTCTGAGAACTATGAACGTCGCTTCGTGATGACCTTCCCGAATGAGACGCTGCCCAAGGGCCGACGCCAGAAAACGACTAGTTTGTATGATCGCTTCGTGCAACGGGGTGCCGTTATGGGAACCTCGTTCGGGTTGGAGCACGCACTGTGGTTTGCGAAGGATCGCGAGGATGCGTTTGAAGAGCCTACCTTCTCACGCAATCGGAGCCACAACTATGTCGCGCGGGAGGTGGCGGCGGTCCGCAGTGGCGTTGGTGCGATTGAAATAGCGAACTTCGGCAAACATGAAGTGAAAGGTCCCGACGCCCGCGCTTGGCTCGGCCGCCTGCTCGCTGGCCGCTTGCCAGCGCCAGGCCGGGTCTCCTTGAGCCCGATGTTGCTACCGAACGGCAAGCTGTACGGGGACCTGACGGTCACCGCACTGACCGATGAGCACTACTTGCTGCTCGGATCGGGCGCGGCGCAGGAGATGCACCGGCGCTGGTTTGAATCCCAGCTCGGGAATGCACAGGTCGACTACGCAAACATCTCGGACCGGCTCCATGGTTTTGCTATTTCCGGCCCCCAGTCGCGGGCGCTCTTGCGTCGCGTCACCCGCGAAGACGTCTCGGCGCAGGCGCTGCAGTTCCGCGATGTGCGGCGTACCTTCGTGGGTGGCGTGCCGGTCTATCTGTTACGCATCTCGTTCTCTGGAGAACTCGGCTATGAGATCTACTGCGAGCCGCAGTTTCACCTAGCACTGTGGGAACAGCTCGAACTGCATGGCGCAGACTTAAAACTGACGCTGTATGGTGCACGGGCATTGATGAGCTTGCGATTGGAAAAGCAGTGGGGGGTGTGGACCCTTGATTACCGCCCTGACTTCACAGCAGCCGAAAGCGGACTGGATCCATTTATCGACTGGACGCGTGCATTCATCGGTCGGGACGCGGCAATCAAGGAGCGCGAGAAGGGCCCAGCGAAGCGGCTCGTGACCATGATTGTTGACGTGGACGGGCAAGATGTCGTGGGCGACGAAGCTATTCTTTGCGGCAGTGCGAGCGTTGGACACGTCACGTCCGGTGGCTATGCCCATCACAGCGGCGTATCGGTGGCGTTCGGGTATGTCGATCTTGCCTACGCTGGCGCAGGCCAGCGCCTCTTCGTGGAGATCGACGGGCAGATGCGGTCGGCGCAGGTGTCGGGTGAGCCACTTTACGATCCCAAGGGATTGCGTATGCGCGGGTAGGTGACACCTGAGGGGCCGTGATGAGCGCGCAGTTGCGCCATCATCGGTCCCGTGACCTCGACGGTGTTTGCTCAAACGCGGCACAGGGCGCTTGGGTAAGCAGCAGCATGGCTGATATTCCGAGCGCTTCAGCGGCTATACGGATTTTTTGCGCGGCCGATGCATTTATCAGTCGGGCGCCTCTTTTCATGTACGCTCAGGCTAGCGCGGTTGGCGGGCGAGCGGCGAAGCAGGGACTATGTGCAGGGAAGGAAAAAATGATTGAGTTGTATGGGATGAGCAGTCCAAACGTCCTTAAAATTACAATTATGTTGCACGAGGCTGCGCTGCCCTATCAACTGCATCATGTGGGCGTCTTTGAGGGAGACCAGTTCCTCCCGACTTTTAAGGCGCTTAATCCGAATAGTAAAGTCCCGGTTTTAGTCGATCATGGAGGGCCCGCCGGCGCCTCGCATACCGTGTTTGAGAGTGGTGCGATTCTCCTGTACCTAGCTGAAAAGACAGCAGTGGGGTTGGCGTCTGAGCCGTTGGCGCGCTCCCGACAGATGCAGTGGCTGATGCTACAGCTCACCGGTATCGGACCAATGTTTGGTCAGCTTACCCATTTCAGCCGCTACGCCCCGGAAGGGAACGACTATTCGTTAGCGCGCTATCGCAGTGAAGTCAGACGCCTGCTAAAAGTTTTGGATGAGAGGTTGAGCGATCAGGAGTACCTCTCAGATGGCTACTCGATTGCCGATATGGCTACCGTGCCTTGGATCCGGTTAGCAAGCACTATGTACCCTTGGCTGCAGGCGGACGGCGAAGGGAGGGTGCTTGCCGATTATCCGTCATTGGGGCGTTGGCTGCAGCGGGTAACTGCGCGTCCTGCAGTGAGGGCCGGTATCGAAGCGGGGGAGCGTTTCCTGCCCGAGGATATCGCCATGTTCAAAAAGGCAGGCAATGATCAGTTCGATCGATTTTTCGGGCGTGGGAAATACTTGTTGGCATGATCGATACGTTGGGATACGCGCAATCGGGTAGGTCAGGCATCGTGGGTTATCGAAGGAACCGCGTTTGGATGCAGAGGATAGTGCGCGGTGAGTGGCCTTCGCGTGCGATCGGAAGTCGGATGCGATACTGCTGATGTTTGGAGGCTAGTGATAAGGCAGGCGACGCGGTAGGGGTCTACCGTGGACTTGCCGAAACTGCTGATCGTCGCTCTGCGGTCGTTGGGTGCGACAAACAGTGAACTGTGCTCTCCGATATAAAATTAGCACTGACCGGTCGCAAACCGGGTGCCGGTTGCGACCCCAAATTGCGTGACGCTAGATACGGACTAAGTGACTAGTCAATGCATGTGTTAGTTGGTTAACCGCAAATAGCCTTCTTCCATGAATATTCGATCGAATATTTAAAAGCACTCTAGACGGGGGTGTTACTTCAGTAACTCCTGAATTGCCGCGTCGAAAGCCGGGTCAGTTGGGGTCACTGCGCTGCCGAAGTGTTGCTGCACCGTGCCGTTGGGTCGCACCAGGTACTTGTTGAAGTTCCAGCTAGGGGCTTGCGTTTGCCGAGCCAGTTCCTTGAATACTACATTGGCCTTGGCCCCCTTGACTGGCTGCGGCGCCAGCATCGTGAAGGTGACCCCGTAGTTCAAAAAGCAGGTATCAGCCGCTTCCGCTTCATCCTTGGCTTCTTGAGCGAAGTCATCGGATGCAAACCCGACGACAACCAGACCGCGGTCTTTGTATTTTTGGTAAACGGCTTCGAGACCCTTGAACTGCGGCGTGTAACCACAGTGACTTGCCGTATTGATGATCAGTAGCGGCTTGCCGGCGAAGGCAGTGCACAGGTTGACGCTCTGGGACGAGTGCAGCTTTCTAAAATCCTGGTTCAGATACGCTGAGCAGGCCGGTGCGCTTGGGAGGGGCGCTGCAGTGGCTGCGGTGGATTCGCCGTGAACGGCGAGCAGTCCGGCGATCGCAAGTAGGGCTACTTTAAATGTCATCGCATATCTCGCTTTAGCTGAGGCAGTGTTCACCCGGTCAGTTTAACGTGTTCCCGTAGCGGCAGGAGGCGTCCCGCGGTCCGGTCAAGCAGAAAACGGGTGCAGCGATAATCCTCTCACTTGTACAGGACGGATTCCCGGAGACCGCGGACCGGTATCCGTAGCGGTCGGTGGCCGCGTCGGCGGCGCGAGGATTGGTGGACGCCTCTGGTTGCCGTCAGTCGGCGAGCCAGTCGGCCGCACGTTCCGCGATCATGATTGTTGGCGCATTCGTGTTGCCGCTGGGGATCGACGGCATCACGGCGGCGTCAACGACTCGCAGGCCAGCCACTCCATGCACAGCGAGCGTCGGGTCAACCACCGCGCCGGGGTCGAGCCCCATCCGACAGGTGCCGACCGGGTGGTACAGCGTTTCGGCCTTGCGTCGGATCGCGGCGGCGAGCCGCTCGGTGTCTTGAGTGTCAGGCCCCGGATAAATCTCGGCACCCCGATACGGCTCGAACGGGGTGGCGGCCGCGATGCGCCGGCCCGTGCGGACCGCCTCGATCAGCAGCGGCAGATCGCGCGGATCGCTCAGATAGTTCGGTTGTAGGTTCGGTGCCGTGCCAGGATCGCGCGAGGAGAGCGTCAGACGGCCACGGCTTAACGGCCGCAGCGGCGTGCAGTGGATGCTGTAGCCGTGTCCGGGCAGGCGGTTGCGACCGTGATTATCCAGTTGTACGGGTGCGAAGTGGTACTGCAGGTCGGGTCTGCGATCGGTGGCGAGCGATGAGGCAACAAATGCGCCCGCTTCGGCAATGTTGGAGCTTGCCGGACCACTGCGCGTGAGCAGATAGCGGACCGCAGCCTGCAGTTGCTGCCATTGGTTGAAGTCGTAGGTGATCGGTTTTTTAGAACGGACCACGATCGTGTAGTCGAGATGATCGTGCAGATTGGCGCCTACACCGGGCAGGTTGGCCACGACGTCGATGCCTAGGGTCTCCAGATCACTAGCCGGCCCGATACCGGAGAGCATCAGCAGCTGCGGCGAGTTGATCGCGCCACCGCACAGCGTGACGGCCTCTGCGGCGATGCGCTCGGTTGCGCCGTTTGCGGATAGTTCGACACCGGTGGCGCGACCGTACTGGATCAGCACGCGGGTGACCAGCACGCCCGTTCGGACTGTCAGATTCGGGCGGGCCATCGCCGGCGCAAGATAGGCCCTTGCGGTGCTCGCACGCCGTCCGCGCCGCTGCGTGACTTGGTAGTAGCCGATGCCGGCCTGCTGCGCGCCGTTGAAATCCGCAGTGCGCGACAGCCCAAGAGTCACACCGGCCTCGATGAATGCCGCCGACAGTTCGTTGGTAAAGCGAAGGTCACTGACCGTCAGTGGTCCACCGACGCCGTGGTAGGCGTCCGCGCCGTGAGCCTGGTCCTCCGCTTTGCGGAAGGCGGGCAGTACATCGCGATAGCTCCAGCCGGGCGCGACTTGATTCCAGTGGTCGTAATCCTCTGCCTGCCCTCGCACGTAGCACATCGCGTTCATGGAGCTGGAGCCGCCGAGCACTCGACCGCGCGGCCACCACAAGCGTCGCCCGTCGAGTCCGGGCACGGGATCGGTGTGATAGTCCCAATCGATGCGAGGGTTGCGTACTAGCTGTGCGAGGCCGGCTGGTATATGGATGAATGGGTTGGTATCTGGGCCGCCGGCCTCGAGCAGCAGTACGCGACGGCGGGGGTCGGCACTCAGGCGGTGCGCGAGCACGCAGCCAGCCGAGCCTGCGCCGACAATAATGTGGTCATAGCGTTTCAGGTGGCACCAGTCCTTGCGGCCGGGTCCTTGATTCGCGACACCATTGATCAAGAAACCGCAGCCATAGCGACAGTGTGCCGCAAGCAGGCAGTGGCATGGAATCCCCCCTCGATGCGGATAGTCGCAGACGCACGCGAAGGCTGGGCCAGTGTTCCGGCGCCCTCACCCAATGGACGAGCGTGGATTCGCGCAGCCAATGGGTGCGTCAATGGTCTAAAGTGTGCGTATGTGCAAGCGTCGCTCGTTGCTGTTGCTGGGTGTTCTTTTCGGGATCGCTGTGTTTTGGTGGATCAGTACACCGACCAGGCAGCAGCGCGTTGTGCCCACCATTGCACCATTGGAGCGTCCTGCTTCTGCTGCGTTGGGGATCCCGTCTGCACCGGTGCGGCCTCGCGTGGTGGATCAGCGACCGCCTGTTGCGCGTGATGGTACAACGGTTGTTGCCCAATACGGCTTTGTCGGTGCTATTGGAGACGAGGCCGGTGGTACGCAGTATCTATTCACACGGGCCGACCAGTCCTTTTCGGTGGCCCTGGGCGGTGTCCTGGAAGGTCTGTGGCGCGTCGATAGCGTGGAGGTAGATCGCGTTCGATTGACGCGCCTGACCGACGGCATTGCGGGGGTTATTCCCTTCTCCAACGCAGGCAGTGGGTCCTTGGAATTACCCCGCGATGCCGTCGTCCTTGCAAAGCCGCCACAACCAACCAGTCGGCGCAGTTTGCGTAGCCGTCACCCGTAAGCGACGTTACAGGTCGGGATGGAAGTCCTCGAGTGTCAGGTCGTAGACGGTGGTGCGCCGAAAGAGCGGATTGCCGGACGGGAACCCCAGTGAGCCCGGCACTACGATCAGCCAATGTGCGCCCCGGCGCATGAGCGGTAGCACCGCCTGCAGACCCGGGATCAGGCGCTGCATCGGAAACTCCACCGCGGTGGCAAAGTCTGCGTTGCCGCCGCTTTGCCCAAAGGCTTCGCCCGTTACCAGCGTGCCCCGATAACGTACCCGCACGTGGTCATTGGGCAGTGGCTGCCCACCGAGTCCTTCCTCCAGTACTTCGTAGAGCACACCCGAGTCGTGTGCGATAACGCCCGGACGCTGGCGGAACAGGTCGAGATAACTGCCGTCGAGGGGCAGCGTGTGGCCATAGCGCAGGGCCCCGAAAGCGATTGCTGGCAGCAGTGCGCCGATCAGGGCGACGCACCGCCAACCGACTAGTGCGGCCCGGCGCTTTCCGCTCACGGTACGCCCGCGCCGTTGTTCACGATGGGCCATGGCACGCCACCTGGTGTCGCCGTGCAGGCCGTGTCGCTCGCAGTGGCCTTGGCGCACACCGGGATCATCATCTCGTTGTCCTCGTGCTCCACAATATGACAGTGGAATTGGTACAGGCCGGGTTGCGCGAACGCGGCGCGAATGCGGGTGACCATCGCCGGGGGTGCGTTTACGGTGTCTTTGAAACCTGCTTCATTCACAGCGGGCGGCACCGGTGATCCTACCGGCGTCAGTGGCAGCGCAACGGATCCGTCCGGATTGGTCGCCAATGCTTGGCGCTCCACGACCTTGAAACGCGTGCCGTGCAAGTGCATCGGGTGCGAGTCAACGGTGTAGTTGACGATCTCGTAGAGATTGTCTTCACCGATCACTGGCGCCAACGTGACGGGGTCGGCCCACATCTCGCGCACGGGGGCACCCGACTGCGGATCGACCGTGCCCATGATGGTGACGGTCGGTCCGAAGGGAACTGCGTCTCGGGTGGCACAGGCCGCCATCGGGTCCGGTTGGCGCTGTGGGAACGTACTCGTGCCGGTGATCGCGCCCGTCAGGTCGACTTGCACGCACACCTGGGCCGAGTCTTCTTCCGCGAGCGCCGTGCGCAAAGTCCGTAGTGGTGCTCCCACGGGGCCTGGCTCGGACGACAACTGGAGCGAGGCTACGGGGGTGCTTGGGTCCTTCGGTGTGCTGGGCGTCGGGGCCGTGACGACAAAACGCATGACCTGCATTGTGGATGCGGGATTGGCTAGATCTGCGGTTGCCAGCGGGAACGAGTTGAATGGGACGTCCGGCGCGATGTTGAGCATCTGCACGAGCGTGCCCGGGGGCAGGCCCGTGAAATCAACGATCACATCGGCGCGCTCGGCCGGCGCCATGAGCAGTCCTCGCTCACACGCCGGATCCGCCGGATCGGCGCCGGGCGCGCAGGTCACTGCAGGATTGGTGCCATTGCCAGGCAGCGCCACGCTGACACCGGTTTGGATTTTCGCGACCTTTGGTAAGAAGCCTTGCTCGGCCCCAATCTGGTAGAAGGGAATCTCCCTCCCCAAGGCGCGAACGCGATCCGCATAATCGGGCGCCAGATCATCGAGCGCCGTGCCCGGTGGCAGCGCCCACAGCGACAAGTTGAAGAAACGTGAGTCTGCCCCGGCCAGTACGCGCAAACGGTACCGCTGTGGCACCACGTTCAACGAGGGCCAGACGGCGCCATTGACAACGATGGCGTTGCCAAAAAACTCCGGATTGTGAATCGGCGGCACGTCCGAGCCTGGCTCGGGTAGATAGGGTGCCGTAAAGCCGTCGAAATAGGCGCGGGTCGTCGGGTAGAACAAGGAGCCGTCGGCATTGAAGGACCGGTCCTGCAGTGCGAGGGGGATCTCTCGGATGTTCGCGCGACACACGGCATCGAAGTTGGGATCGCAACCGGCTTGGCTCTTGCCGTTGGCGAGTTTGTACTTCTGGATCGGGTGGGTGGGGCGAGCGAGCGGGCTGCTCGCGCCCGGGAGCACACCGGAGACCGGTTTGTCCGCCACCACAACACCGTCCGCGCGTTTAAAGCTACCGCGCAGCAGATAAAATCCGACGGGTCCGGCGTAGACGTTGTTTGCCGTCATGCCAAGGGTGTGGTCGTGGTACCAAGCGGTGGTCGCGGGCTGGATGTTTTGATACGCGTACGCGGCGGATCCTGGGTACAGGTTCGAGCGCAGTGTCGGCGCCTGATCGTAATGGGATCCACGGCTGGCGTAGCTCGTCGCCACGAAGCCGCCTTTTGCGGTTCTACCCGACGGCAGCCACCAAGATTCCGCGAAGCCATCACTGTACGGATCGGCTTCACTGCCGTGGACGTGCACGACCATCGGTACCGGGCCGTCATAGGGTTTGGCGAGTAGCGGATTCGGCTTGACCGGATCGGCGTAAGGGGTGCAGTCGGTGCTGTTGCTGATCAGCACACCGGTTGCCTCATTGATACAGGGCAAACGTTCCGGGTTGGCGAAGTGCAGGGTGCGATCCACGGCCAGCAAATGCGGCAGCGCCTTGCGATTGGGGCTGAGCTGAGGCCAGGGCTTGCCTGTGGCCGCGTTAATCGTCACGAGTTCGTTGATCCAACGCACGGATGTGGTCGTCTGCGAGGCGACCTCAAAGGTGTTGGACGGATAGTTGTAGGAGGACTGCGTGACGGGTACTGGTGCTACCCCAACCGCTTGCACCAACCTCCCGCCGGCCGAGTAACCATTGGGGATGGGGTCAGTGGCTAATCCGTAGCCCCACACCGTCGTCGGCGCGAATGCATCGTTGCGGCCATTGAAGGAATTCCATAGCCCGCCGGGCAGGATCTGCTGTTGGAACTGTCGAACGGCGATGTTGTAGTCGGTCTTTGGGCAGGTAGTGCCAAGGCAGTCCGAGGGTGCTCCACTGCGCGGCATTTCCGGAGGGATCATCAGCGGTATAACGTACTTCGGCACTCGCGCGGCCACCGGATCCATCGGCACCAACACCGTCTGCGCTAATGCAGTGACGGCTGATCCATAAAACAGAGCAATGCCCAATGCGTGTTGAAGTATGAAATTTAAATTTTTTTTCATGGTGTACAGGACGAATACCTATTATGTAAAAGTGAATATCAATTGCATAAAGATATTTACGGCGTGAAACATATCACGGTTTTTTTCTGATGTTTTAATGATTAAAAATTTATTCGCGTGATGATGTACAGGACACATCAAACGTAAAAATTTAAATCCAGTGAACGACGAATATCTGCAACGCGAAAGGTAGAGCGTTCTGGGCTGTCGTCTGAATGAAGGGAAATTTAGTTCCGTATTGCCGAACGTGTCGGAGCGAAACGCCCCTGGGCTCTGATAAAACGATTTCGTAGAATACTGAAGCCGCGAAAGTTTTAGATCAGCGGTGATGTGCGCAAAATCGTGCACGGCGTCGCGGATTATTTATGGCGCTGACCGCATTTGCTTGCAGGCGAACATCAACGATTTCTGGTTTCCAAGCGATAACCGGTTTCGAAGATTAGTGCGCCACCCAGAGCAATGAGCAGGAAGATGACGGTTTCGGGTGCGGCGCTGAGCCCATCCATAACTAAAAAAAAGAACAGTGACAGATTGATGAGCGCGCCGAGCCAGAGCATCCACGCTCGTGCGCTGGTCTGCTGAGATATGCGCAAATGGCCGAGCATGATGGCACTGAAGAACAGCAGAAATGCCATGCTGGCCATTTTCCCCACTGCTACCAAGGGAAAATAGAGAATCAGAAGAATTACAAACACAGCAGAAATCAGCAGTGGCCGATGCGGTTTCTGCTCCAGTGCAAGACGTGAGAGTCGTGCAGAGGGATGTGCACTGATGACTAAGGTGAGAACTCGGGACGCTGTGAAAACAGAGGCATTCACAGCGGCCGCACACGCTAGCAAGGCTGCGATGGCGATCACTTTGGCGCCGACGCTGCCTGCGATCACCTGCGCAGCAGCCCCTAGCATGTTGTCGGCGTTGGCTGCTAATGCGTCAGGCGGCAAGACTTGAATCGCCACCCAGCTCACGACAAAGTAGAGCGCGCTAATGACGGCGATGGCAATGAACATCGCCCGTGGAACAGTTTTCGCTGGGTTAGCCATGGATTGTGAGGCGCTCACGACCATGCCGAAACCTTGAAAATTTATGTAAAGCATCGCGGTAGCGATTAAGACGCCGCGCCATTTGACTCCAGAGAGGCTCGGCATTAGCGGATTAATTTGCGCAATGCCAGTGGCGCTGAACCACAGGAGTGCGCAGAAGACCAGTGTGATGAGTACGCTGGCGACGCGTCCAACCCGATTGGCGCCTAGCAGATTGACGAGCGTGCACAGCACCACGAGTGTGGCGCCCAAGACTTTCAGCTGCTCAGCCGTGAGCATGGGGCCTGTCAGGACACCGATGTAAGCAGAGAACCCCGCCGCATAAAGCGCTGTGGCCAAAAGAAAGCAAAGATATAAAAAAAGATTGATCCATCCCGACAAGAGCCCCGGTCCGAAGCAGACGAGAGCGAAGCGGGCTGGTCCACCGGGCCCGGGGAAGCGCGCCGCTAGCTTGGAAATTGCGTAAACACTAAACAGGATCGCGACACTCGCCAACATGAATGCAAGCGGGAAGCGGGTGCCATCGACGAGGTAGGCGTGGCCGAGAATGGAAAATAGACCAGAGCCCATCATGCCGCTGAGGCTCAGCGCAACGCCCGAAACCAGGCCCACTTGTGATGATTGGCGAGGTGCCGGTTGCGAAGTGCCGCGCATAGGCTTCATGCTCTCAGTTGAAATTTCTTAGACGGGAAAAGGCTGCTCGTGCCGGTTAGTCCGCGGCTGCGTGCGCATAGTGCGCGCGTTTGGCACGCCACTACTAGTTGAGATGTAGGGCGAAACGAAAACGTGGATCGAGGTGGGGTGAATCTGGCTCCTGGCAGAAGGATTCGGTTTGGCAGTAAGGCGGCATCGGTAGACCCTGTGACGGGCGAAGTGTCGTTTCTGTTGAAGATGCTGCAGAGGGCGCTGCGAGGCGAATTGGGTCAGCGCCTCAGAGTGGCCTGCGTCGCCGCGCTTGTTGTGTTGCCTGGTTCATTCAGACGTTCTTAGTATGTCGTTGGGTCCACTGTTCTAGCATTGTCGTCCAAGCCCCACAGGGCAGGCCGGGAATACCGATGCCGAAGGCATGATTGCCGCGTTCAAAAAGGTGCAGTTCGGCGGGGACCTGCGCTTGTCGTAGCGCTGTGTATAACAGCACCGCATTATCGACGGGTACTGTCTCATCATCCGCCGCGTGGGCAATAAAACAGGGCGGGTTGGTAGAGGTGACATGTTGCTCTGGGGAACGTTGCGCAATCAGCGCAGGGGACGGGGTGTCGCCAAGCAGACAACGCCGACTGCCGTGGTGCGTATATGGGTCGCTCAGGGTCACTACCGGATAGAGCAGCGCTGCGTAATCGGGACGCGCCGAGATGTCATCGGCCGCATCGATGGGCGAGTAGACGGTTTCCTGCCAACCTGTCAGGAGGCTAGCGGCCAGATGGCCGCCTGCGGAGAAGCCCATCACGCCGATTTGCGTAGGATTGATTTGTAAGGCCTGGGCCCGATCTCGGATTAAGCGTAACGCGCGCTGTGCATCCTGCAGTGGCACGTCGCTGCGTGCTTGCCAGCCCTCGCCGGGTAGGCGGTAGACGAGGACGAATACGGTGAAGCCGTAAGGAGTGAATGCCTTGGCCACATCCACTCCTTCGTTGGCGATGGAGACGAATACGTAGCTGCCACCTGGGCACACCAACAGCGCGCGTCCATCCGGTCGTTCCGGCCTGTATACATGCAAGGTGGGGATCTCGACGCCACGTAGAAAGACTACTGGCCAATCCGCCGGCAACGTCGGAGTGTGAAACCCCGCGTGGCCAGGCGCTGCGTCTGGCCAGAGACGGATGATCTCAGCGGAGGGCCAACCGGATACTGTGGCGGCGTCACTCGGTCCCGCCACGGTGAAGGGACTGGTGCCGGCGAGCGTGAGGGCAGCGCCGCCTTGCAGCACGTGGCGTCGGTTGATGCTCATCACGACCTCTGTTTGCGTTTACTTTATGCGGACAGGGCGCCGGCGCTCAAGCGCTCAGACCAATTGCGCCGATTGCCGGCACGAACGTGCCATCGAGCACTAGTTGTTTGATGGCTTCAATGTCGGGCGCGAAATAGCGATCTTCGTCATAGGCCGGCACCCGTGCGCGCACGAGTGCACGGCTGGCTTCGAGCACTTCGGAACTCTTCTGTGGTGCATGAAACCCGATGCCTTGCGCCGCTGCCAGCAGTTCGATGGCGATGACCGCCGCGGCGTTCTCTGCCATTGGGGTGAGGCGACGGGCGGCGTAGGTCGCCATCGATACATGGTCTTCCTGGTTCGCGCTGGTTGGAATGGAATCAACGCTGCTGGGGTGGGCCAACGCTTTGTTCTCGGAGACGAGGGCCGCGGCCGTGACTTGCGCAAGCATGAAGCCAGAGTTCAGTCCGCTGTTTTCGACCAAGAAAGCCGGCAGGCCACTCATTTTGGGGTCAACGAGGATCGCGATGCGGCGTTCCGAGAGGGAGGCCATTTCGCACACTGCGAGTGCCAAATAGTCGGCCGCAAACGCCACCGGTTCGGCATGAAAGTTGCCACCCGAGAGGACATCGCCTTCGTTCGGGAAGATCAACGGATTGTCCGTGACCGCATTGGCTTCCCGGACGAGCGTGGTGGCGACGACACGCATCACGTCGAGGCACGCGCCCATGACCTGCGGTTGGCAGCGTAGCGAATAGGGATCCTGTACGCGATCGCAATCGCTGTGACTGGCCCGAATCGCACTGCCGGCCATAAGGCGGCGGTAAATGGCTGCGATGTCCGATTGTCCCGGCTGGCGACGCAGCAGATGGATGCGCGCATCAAAGGGCGTGTCGGAGCCTTTGAGGGCATCGATCGACATCGCGCCGGCGACCACTGCGGCGGCATACACGTCTTCAATCTTCAACAGGCCGACCAGAGCCAAGGCGGTGGAGACTTGGGTGCCGTTCAACAGCGCTAAGCCTTCTTTTGGTCCGAGTTCTACGGGCGCCAAGCCCGCTTGCGCAAGCGCGGTTTTCGCGCTGACGACTTTTCCACCGATGCGCGCATGGCCGTAGCCCAAGAGCACCGCCACTAGGTGGGCGAGTGGGGCCAGATCGCCCGAAGCGCCAACGGAGCCTTGGCCGGGGATGCACGGATAGATTTCGTGCTCTAGCAAGGTCATTAGTGCCTGCAAGGTCTCAAGGCGTATGCCCGAGTAGCCCTGTGCGAGGCTGGCGATCTTTAACACCATGATCAGACGCACGACTTCATCGGCGAGCAGTGGACCGGTGCCGGCGGCATGCGATAGCACAATATTGCGTTGTAGCTTGCGCAGGTCGCTGTCGGGAATACGCGTCTGGGCCAACAGGCCAAAGCCGGTATTGATGCCATACGCGGTCTCACCGCTGGCGATGACCTTGTCGACAACTTTGACGCTGCGTTTGATCGCCGCGATGGCGTTCGGCGTCAGGGTCAGACGCACCGGATGGCGGTAGACCTGTCGCAGGGTCGCCAGATCGAGGTCGGTTGCACCGATCGACAGGGCAAGGGATCGGGAACGCTTCTTGGTGGATGCCATGAGTGCCTCGGCGCAGCAGCAGAACCGGCCACGCCGGCGGCGTGCTTCGGGATATTCTATAAGACCCCGCGCAATCGAGCGCGACCCATACGCGGGTACGGAGGGTCGATTTGAGGGGGGCAAAGGGGCCTGTTCAGGTCTTTTATGTGCAAGGGACCCCGCGCCGGCGCTGCCAGTTCGTTATAGTTCCGTCGCACGCAACGGGCGCGCGGCGTCCGTTCTTACCTTATCAAGGAGCACTCATGTTTTCGCACGTGATGATCGGCACAAATGATCTGGATCGCGCCAGGGCGTTTTATGACGCCACCCTGGGTGCGCTTGGCATTGGCCCGGCCCACCTCGATGGAAACCGGATTTTTTACCGCAGTCCGACCGGGGTTTTTTGTGTCACCAAGCCGATTAACGGCGAGCCGGCTACGGCGGCCAACGGCGGGACCCTCGGGTTTGCCGTGACCTCGGCCGAGATGGCCGATGCGTGGCACACAGCCGGCATCGCGGCGGGTGGTACGACGTGTGAGGGGCCTCCGGGGGTGCGTGAGGGTAGTGTGGGCAAGATGTATTTGGCCTACCTGCGCGATCCGGATGGCAACAAACTATGTGCGTTACTGCGCCTCTAAGCCGATAGGCCGCAACGAGCCTGCGGGCGTCGCTGCCGGATGGGCGGCGTCCTGTTCTCGGCGGCGGGGCCGGTAGTTATGGACGGGGGGGCGCCGGCGACGGGCGCCCCGCGGCTTTCAAGGCCTCGGCTGGGCGATCCGCCCGTGCGTTGCGCCGCGCGCTCCGGTAAGGTGCGCCCCCGACTGGAGCGCACATTGACCACGATTTTGATGACCGCCAGAGCACGCTTTGAAGCTGCTCGCACGATCCCGAACGCCGGGGATCCCCGCCTGGCGCGGCGCCACGGGCATGGTTTTGTGGTGGACGTGTCGGCACGACTGGCGCCCGCGGCCAAGACCCATCCAATCGAGCCGGTGGGCTTTTTGTCAGCGGCCCTGCAGCAGGCCGTGGCGCCCTTGGATTATGCGGATCTCGACCAGGTCTTAGACGATCCCTCGGATGTGGGCATCGCGCGGTACCTCAGTACGGCGCTGGCGGGAATAGACGTGGAGCGGATCGTGGTCAGCCCCACCCCGACCTTGCGCTTGGAGTGCGAGCCGGCCAGTCGCCTGTGGGTGGTGCGCCGCTATGCGTTCGAAGCTGCGCACTTCTTGCCTCACGTGCCGCCCGGGCACAAATGTGGTCGCATGCATGGCCACTCTTTTGAGGTCCTGCTGCGGGCCCGGGGCGCTAGCGCCGGTGCGTTGGATCAGGCTTGGGCGCCGCTTGGCGACTGCCTTTCGCATTACTGTCTCAACGATCTCGACGGTCTCTCCAATCCCACCAGTGAGTGTCTCGCCCATTGGCTGTGGGAGCGCTTGCGGACACAGGTGCCGACGTTGGCGAGTGTCACGGTGTATGAGACCGGCCGGTGTGGCGCGACCTATGATGGGGAGCGTCATGCGATCTGGCGGGCATTGACCTTTGATGCCGCGGTGCAGTTGCCGGGACTGCCGGCTGGCGATGTGCGGCGGCGCACCCACGGCCACACCTATCGGCTACGACTGCATTTGAGTGCACCACTCGATGCGGTCCTCGGCTGGGCGATGGACTTTGCGGACGTGCAGCTACTGTTTGCGCCGCTCTATGACGTGCTCGATCATCATGCGATGAGCGAACTCGACGGGCTGCCCTCGCAGAGCACAGCCGATCTGGCGGGCTGGATTCAGGCACGCACCGCGCCGTTGTTGCCTGCGCTGTGCCGCATTGATCTGGAAGAGACGCCCGGTAACGGGGTGATTCTGGCGTGGAGCCCGGCCGAGATCTTCTTGCTCTAGGCGCTTTGCGATGGTGGGAAGCGCAGTGCCGTGTACGCGGCCAGATGCTGGTCGCGGCTGCCGAAGCGGATGCCGGCCGCGACGAGGCGGCGGAAGTGGTGGCTGATCTCCATCTCCTCCGTGACGCCCATACCGCCATGCAGTTGCACTACTTCCTCGCCCACATGTTGCGCCGTCTCACAGGCGATCACTTTTAGTGCAGCGATCGTCGTGCGCCGGAGCATCGGCTCCCCGTCGAGACGGGCGGCAGCAACAAACACCATGGTGTGCAGTTCTTCGACTTTAGCCAGACACCCGACGACCCGATGCTGAAGCGCTTGGAAGCGACCGATCGGACCACCGAACTGGTTGCGGGTTTTCAGATAGTCGATCGTCAAGGCGATACTGCGCTCCACGCTGCCGAGTGTCTCGGCGGCTAGCGCGAGGATGCCGACATCCACGGACCATTGCACGGCTGCCGCGTCGTGGCTAATCAGAGTGTCCGCGGTCGTCGCCTGTACATCCGTCAAGTGCAGATCTGCTGCACGTTGTCCGTCCACGCTGGTGCAGGGCACGGCCAAGAGCCCCGCAGCATTCGCGGGAATCAGAAAAAGAGTATCCGCAATCGTACTGCCCGCGGTGCAGGCCGCCAACAAGAATTGATCCGCGCACGGCGCGTGGTAGACCACACGCGCCGTTCCCGAGAGCCGGTACGCGGCATCGTGGCGCGTTGCCTGGAGGACGGTGTAGGGGGACTCGAATGTCGGTACGGCGATGCGGGTGCCGGCGGCCAGAGACGGCGCGATGCGGGTGCGCAGCCCGGCTGGGGCGAGACGCGCGAGCGTCAAATTGGCCACCAAACTGCTGCCGATGGGCTCCAGGCACAGGGCCGCACCGGTGGCACGCGCGATCAGTGCCAGTTCAATGGCCCCGCCGCCGAGGCCGCCGTCGGTATCGGCCAGCATGGTGGCCGGCACGCCCAGTTCCGCCAACACGGTCCATAGTGCACGCGACCAACCGGTGTCGGAGTGCAGGGTGCGCTTGCGGGTGGCGAAGTCTGCTTGCTCGCTCAGGCAGCGATGCAGCGCATCGGCCAGCAAGGTCTGTTCTTCGGTGAAGTCGAAATTCATTTGCGTGTCCTCAGAGCCCAATCATCGACTGCGCGACGATGTTGCGTTGAATTTCGTTGGAGCCCCCGAAGATCGACAGCTTGCGTAAGTTCAGGTAGCTCGCCGTGACACCGCGCGTGAGCGCATCCTCGGTCAGCGCGGCATCGCCCGGCCCCACGGCCAGGGGTAACGCCTGGCGCCCGAGCGCCTCCATGGTGAGTGCGCTGATGGCTTGGCGTACTTCTGAGCCTCGGATTTTGAGTATCGAGGGCGTGGTCATGTCGGGTTTGGCGGCCGACAACATGCGTAAATTGGTGTGCTCGAGGACCTCGAGGTCGATCTCCAGGCGGGCCAACTTGGCACGAAAGCTCGCGTCCTCCATGAGCGGACGGCCGTCGCGTGTCGCTGCCTGTGCAATTCCTAACAGTCGGGCGAAGTCGCGCTTGGACCAAGGCACGCCGGCAATATTGGTGCGTTCGTGGACCAACAGAAACTTAGCGATCGTCCAGCCTTCGTTTTCAGCGCCAACGCGTTGGCTGACCGGTACGCGGACGTTGTCGAAGTAGATGTCGTTGACTTCCGGGGTGCCATCGAGCAGCACGGTTGGCCGTACCGTAATGCCCGGCGTCTTCATGTCGATCAGCACGAGGGAGATACCGCGCTGCGCCTTCACGGTAAAGTCTGTGCGCACAAGACAGAAGATCCAGTCGGCATACTGGCCGAGTGTGTTCCAACACTTCTGTCCATTGATGACGTAGTGATCACCGTCGAGTACCGCTGCGGTCCGTAACGAGGCGAGGTCGGAGCCTGCGCCGGGCTCCGAGTAGCCCTGGCACCACCACGTCTCGCCGGTGAGGATGCTAGGGAGAAAAGTGCGCTGTTGCTCGGTTGTGCCAAAGCGCATCAATACGGGCGCGAGCATACGCACGCCGAAGGACAGTTGCGGTGGCGCACCGGCTAGCGCGCACTCTAGTTCAAACAGATACTGGCGCACCGGCGCGGCATCTTGGCCACCAAAAGCGGCGGGCCAATAGATGGCCCCTAAGCCTGCTTTATACAGAATCCCCTGCCAGGTACGGATATCGGACGGTTCGATCTTGCCGCCGTTGAGCAGGCGCTGGGCCATGGCCGCGGGCAATTGTTCGGCCACAAACGCCCGAATATGATCCCGGAAAGCGAGGTCCTCGGGCGCAAGTTCTATATTCACGGCGCCTCCACGTACCGTTTGACGAGGCGGTACAGGAATTCGCGGCCTTCCATCAACGACTGGACCGAGAGGTATTCATTCAGGCCGTGGATATGGCCGAGGTCTGGGCCCACAAAGACCGGCTCCACGCCGTAGGTGGGAATGCCCACAGCGTTCAAGAACGCGCCATCGGTCGCGCCGGGTTGCAGCATGGGCAGTACTGGCAGGCCGGGCCAAAATTCTGCGGCCAGTGCTTCGATGGGCTGCAGGATTGAGCGGCTGAGCGGTGGGGCCGCGGCGGCTGCTGAGCCGGTCGCGACGCGATCGTTGCCTCGTTCTGTCGGTATGGTGACGGCGACAGCGGCATTGCCGATGACTTGTTCGAGCGTCTGCCGTACCGCTTCGGGCGAGGTGCCCGGATAAATGCGGCAGTTGACGGTGGCGCGTGCGCGCTGGGGCAAGGCGTTGGGCGCGTGACCGGCAGAGAGCATCGTAGCTACGCAGGTGGTGCGCAACATGGCGCTCCAGGAGACGTCCGCGTCGGAGACGATCGCGATAGCCTTGGTGTCGTTGGGATCTTTCAGGAAGGCCCGCATCGCTTGCGCGATGTGGGTATCCCCTTTCGCCGCGCTGATGTCGGCCATGGACGCAAAGTAGCCACGGTTGGCATCGCCAAATTGCGCGGGAAATTCGTATTGACCGATTTTGCTCAACGCCGCGGCCAGTGTGTAGATCGCATTGTCCTTGCGGGGTCGGGAGCTATGGCCACCCGAGTTGGTCACTTCGAGTTGATAGTTCACTGGTAATTTTTCGGCCGCCTCGACTTCGAGTGCAACCCGATGGCCGCTGGCATCGAGTTCGCCGAACGCGCCTTCATTGAGCGCAAACTCGGCGGCGATCAACTCTGGCGCATGCTGGCTGAGCCACTGTGCACCGTTCAACTGTCCGCCGCCTTCCTCACCACAGGTCAGCGCCAGTTTCAGAGTGCGGGCAGGGACGTAATGCTCCGCCTTCAAGCGCACGAACAGGTCAGTCCAGATGGCAGCCTCGGCCTTGTCGTCCATGGCGCCACGGGCATAGAAGTTGCCGTTCTCTTCGATGAGCGTGAACGGATCGCGGGTCCAGTCCTCGCGCTTAGCTTCGACCACATCAATATGCGCGAGCAGCAGAATGGCCTTGCGGCTCGGATTGGCGCCCGGGTAGATCGCGACCAGTCCACCGTCTTTGGGGTAGGCGGGGTCACTGAAGAGATGTAAGTCGGATTTTGCGATGCCCGCGCGTTCGAGGCGGGCCGCCATTTTCTCGGCCGCGGCCGTGCAGCTGCCACCCGAGTAGGTGGTGTTGGTTTCCACCAGTTCTTTATAGAGCGAGCGGAATCGAGCGATGCCCTCGGGCGTATCTTGTGGCGGCGCGGCTGCGGCCGTCAGGGTCAGGGCCAGCAGTGCGGTCAGTGCGGTCAGTGCGTAGTGGTGCTTCATGGGGGCTCCAAGCGAGAGGGCGCCGACATTTAATGCCCGTCATCGCCGGAACGCAAACGCTGCAGCGTCAGGCCGTGGTCCGGTGGCCGCAACGCGGCTCGATCCGGGCTGACGAGGGGCTAGAAGAGCGCGATACTGGCCCTTAATTTGGCGACGGCAGTCTAGGATATGGCGAAGAGTCAACACGTCACGGAGACGCCGGCGACGGCCTTTCTTAAGCAGCAACAGGTGGTTTATACCGAGCACCCGTACGAGTATATGGAGCACGGCGGCGCGCGGCACAGTGCCGCGGTGCTAGGTTTCGATCCGTACGCGGTAGTGAAAACCCTGATCATGCAAGATGATCAAGGCACCCCGCTGATCGTGCTGATGCATGGCAATAAGACGGTATCGACTAAAAATCTAGCGCGCCAGAGTGGCCGCAAGAGCATCGTCCCCTGCGCGCCGGAGACCGCGCAGCGGCACAGTGGTTATTTGGTCGGGGGAACATCGCCTTTCGCGACCCGCAAACGCATGCCGGTCTACGTCGAGCGCACCATCTTGGGGTTAGGCCGCATTGCGATCAATGGCGGTCGACGTGGGTTTTTGGTGGGACTGGATCCGGCGGTACTGGTGCGCCTACTGGCGGTCATTCCCGTTGACTGCGCGCTGGACGCAGCCGATTGAGGCAGAAGCTGTCGGTGGTGTGCCAGCGCCGTCAGGACGCTGGCGCCACGGCGTTTAGCCCGTGATAGATGACGCGGCGGTGCTGTTCGAGTTGCGGTTGATACGGTAGGCGCCGAGGGTCGTCTCGCGCTCGGCCGACTCTTCGGCCAACAGCACGTTGATGAACTCCATGGTATCGACGAAGTCGCGGACGGCTTCGAGAGGGGAGGGACGTTTACGGCGAAACAAGCTTGGCATGGGAGCTCTTCTCAACGCAGGCAATTCGACAATGCATGAACGATAGATTGGCCCGGTCGGACGCAATAGAGGTGTGTACGTCTCTGTACGGCGACAAACGCAAAAAGATTTGTTTAGAGGCTTAATTTGTTATGTCAAATAGGGGCGAGAAGCGCGCAAAAACTGCTGCAAAAATATTTATTTGCAGTGGTTTTCTATCCTGTTTCTGAGGTTGTCATGACACGCCCAATGAGGCCGCGTATAGCGCCTCGGTATGTCCGCGCGATAGAGTGACGCTGCCGTTTTCAAGGGTTGAACCGCATGGACTTCGCGCCGCCCCCCGATTCGCTTACCGCGCTCACGATCGCCTTGCGCGAATTTGCGGCCGAGCGCGACTGGGATGCGTTTCACAACCCGAAGAATCTGGTCATGGCACTGTCGGTCGAGGTAGCGGAACTGATGGAGCACTTTCAATGGCTACCCGCGGCGGCGGCGGCCGACTTGCCCGCCGCCAGCAAGGCCCAGGTGCGCGATGAACTGGCCGACGTGCTGCTGTACTTGGTGCGCTTGGCCGACAAATTGGACGTCGAGCTCGTCGCCGCCGGTTACGACAAAATACAAAAGAATGCGCTCAAATACCCCGCCGACAAAGCGCGGGGCTCCATGCGCAAGTACACCGAGTTGTAATTGCCTAGCTGCGGGCTGGGGCCTGCGTGGGTTCGTCGCACCGGCCGACCGTTTGGGCGCGGGCGTGGCCGCCAGTCGGTCTACAGGCCTAGAATAAGCGCTGCCACGGCTGGGTTTTCCCGCAGTGGTCATCGTAGTGGAGTACAACGGTGGCTTGGGAACTGTGCCTAGGCTGGCCGGTCCAATCCGGTGCTGTCGTCTGTAAAGGGAGTCGTCGCGTGCTGAGAGCAAAAAGTATTGGCTGGGTCGGTTTGATCGCCTTGTTGGGCGCCGGCGTGGCGCTGGCTGCTGGACCGTCGGTGCAGGACGTCTATACGGCCGTGCGCTCTGGGCGGATTGCGGAGGCGGAGGCGATGATGCAGCAGGTGCTGGCAGCGCATCCGCAAAGTGCGGAGGCACACTACATCGACGCCGAGGTGGAGTATAGAGCCGGGCATCTGGATCGGGCGCGCGCCGCACTGGCGACGGCTGAGCAGATCAATCCTGCGCTGCCTTTCGCCAGCGCCCGTTCGGTGGCCGAATTGAAGTCGGGTCTCGCCAATGTCGGTCGCGTTCGCGCCAGCAGCGTGGCCAGCGGTGCCGGTGGGTCGTCCTTTCCATGGGGGCTCTTTTTGGGGCTTGTGGCCTTGGTGTGCGTGGTCGTAATGCTCTTCCGTCGGCGGCAACCGCCGGTGGTCATGGCGCCGGGCTACGGCCCGAATGGTGGCATGGGTGGCCCGGCCCCAATGGGTGGCCCCGGCTACGGCGGCGGTTATGGGCAAGGCGGTATGATGCAGGGCTCTGGCATGATGGGTGGACTGGCCTCGGGCCTCGCAGTAGGTGCTGGTATCGTGGCTGGTGAGGCGCTTGCCCGGCAGGTTTTCCAGCCCGGCCATCCGAGCTACGTCGACCCCGCCCAGGACACCTACGTCGACCCCAATGCCGATATGGGCGGCAACAACTTCGGTGTGTCCGATTCCGGCAGTGACTGGGGTGGCGGTGGCGGGGGTGATTTCTCCGGTGGAGGTGGCGGCGACTGGAGTTAAATTGCGGCCCTGAGCGGGGATCCGACCCCGCTCAGACGGCTGCTGAGGGGCGCGTGAGCGCAACCGGCGCTTGCGTGGGCAACACCACCGCGCATCGCGTGGGCGCACGGCGCGCAGTCCGCTCTTCGGTGCAGCGCTGTGTGATACTTGGTGCGCGCGCGTGGGTCGCATGGGGCCGCTCTGGCATTCCCGCCCAGATCTTCGCACGGCGCCGTGCGCGGCAGCGCGTTATCCCCTTCTTTGCGACAGGCGGCCGCAGCGCCGCCTGTGGAGCCGATTATGTTTCGTCACTTTGAACGCGCCGTAAATCCCTATCCAGATACTGCCTCCAACCCGTTACCGACTGGGTTACTCGCGTTCTTGTGGGCGTGCACGCTCGGTGTGCGTCGGCAGATTTTATGGATGACGCTCGCGACGGCGGCGATTGGCATTTTTGAGGCGTTGTTGTTCCGAATGCTCGGTCGGCTGGTCGATTGGCTGACGACGGTGGATCGCGCGCATTTGTTCGCCAATGAGCGCCACACCATGCTGATCCTGGGCGGCGTACTGATTGCCAGCATTCCGTTGGTGGGCTACCAAAGTCTCGTCCGTCGACAAGGGTTGGCCGGCAACTTTGCCATGCGCTTGCGTTGGGATTTTCACCGGCGGATGTTGGCGCAGAGCCTGGCGTTCTATCAGGATGAGTTTGCCGGCCGGGTCGCAACCAAGGTGATGCAGACCTCATTGGCCGTGCGCGATGCTTGGTTCATCGTGACCGACATCTTGGTGTACATCCTATTGTATTTTGCGACCCTGCTCTGGGTGGTCGGAGACTTCAATACCGGCTTACTGATTCCCTTCGGCGGTTGGTTTGTGGCCTACGGTCTCACCTGTTGGTGGTTCGTGCCGAGGCTGGCCAAAGTGGGCGCGGCGCAGGCGGATGCACGCTCCATGATGACCGGACGGATTACCGATGCGTACACCAACATCGCCACAGTGAAGTTGTTCTCGCACGCACAACGAGAGGGTTCTTATGCGCAAGGCGCGATGACGGAGTTCTTGCACACTGTTTACCGGCAGATGCGGATGGTGACCTCGTTTGAGACGGTCAACCACGCGCTCAGTATGTTGCTGGTAGCCGGTACCGCCGTTGTGGCTTTGTTGCTGTGGAGTCATGATGAACTCGGCGTGGGCGGTGTGGCCGCAGCCACCGCAATGGCGCTGCGTCTGAATGGCATCTCGCACTGGGTCATGTGGGAAATGGCGGGGCTGTTTGAGCAAGTCGGTACGATTCAGGATGGGATCGGCACGCTCTCGGCGCCGCGCGCAGTCGTCGATCGGCCTGATGCGAAGGCGTTGCAAGTGACCGAGGGTCGCGTATGTTTTGAGAACGTGACGTTTTCTTATGGTCGCGGCAAGGCCAATGTAAGGCCGGTATTTGAGCAGTTCCTGCTCACAGTGAACCCGGGTGAAAAAGTGGGCTTGGTGGGGCGATCGGGCGCAGGCAAAAGTACACTCGTGAACTTGTTGCTGCGCTTTTACGACATCGAAGCGGGGCGCATCAGCATCGATGGCGTGGATATCGCGCAAGTCACCCAAGAGAGTTTGCGGGCCTCGATCGGTATGGTGACGCAGGACACCTCGCTGCTGCATCGCTCGGTGCGCGACAATATTTTGTATGGCCGCCCGGACGCGGGCGATGTCGAAATGATCCGTGCGGCCGAGCGGGCCGAAGCGCAGGATTTTATTGCGCACCTAGCCGATGCCAAAGGCCGCACCGGCTATGACGCGCATGTCGGTGAACGTGGCGTGAAGTTGTCCGGTGGGCAGCGTCAGCGCGTGGCCATCGCGCGCGTGATGCTCAAAGATGCGCCCATTTTGCTGCTCGATGAAGCGACCAGTGCGCTCGATAGCGAAGCGGAAGCGGCGATTCAGCAGAGTCTGTACAAATTGATGGAAGGCAAGACGGTGATTGCAATCGCGCATCGCTTGTCGACGATCGCGGCGATGGATCGCTTGGTGGTGCTCGACCAAGGGCGAGTTGCCGAAGAAGGCGACCACGCGACCTTGCTCGCCCGTGGCGGCCTGTATGCGCGGCTGTGGGAGCATCAGACGGGCGGCTTTTTGGGTGACGAAGTCTAGGCCACGGTCGGTGAATCCGGTAGGGTGTCGACCTTACTTCTGGTGGTAGAGACGATCCATGCCTCGTTGGACCGTGAAGATGCTCGTGAGTTCGACCTTGTTGGTCGCCGCTGTGGGGCACGCGAGCGAGCTGTCGTCTACCGTACTCAGTGACGTCACGGTGTTAGCCACCCGTGCCGCAGTAACGGCCTTGCAGGTGCCGGCCTCGGTTGATCGGGTTGAGGGTGATCGTTTACGCGAAGGCGCAGGCGTCAATCTGTCCGAAGCGCTCGGTCCGGTGGCGGGATTGTCGGTGCAGAACCGTGGCAACTACGCGCAGGATCTACAACTGTCGATACGCGGCTTTGGTGCCCGCTCTAGTTTCGGCGCGCGCGGTATACGCCTCTACGCGGACGGTATCCCGGCGACTATGCCGGATGGGCAGGGGCAGTATTCGCACTTTGATCTGACGGGTGCCGATCGCATTGAAGTGCTGCGCGGCCCCTTTTCGGCGCTGTACGGCAATGCTTCGGGCGGCGTGCTGGCCATCACCACTGCGGATGCGCCGGCCCGATTGGGTGTGGATGCGACAGCAGAGGCTGGCTCCGAGGGGATGCGCCGTTATGCGGTACGGGTTGGTGAGGGCACGGACCGTTCCAATTGGGTGATGGACGCTGCGCATTTTCAAACCGACGGCTATCGCGTGCACAGTGCGGCGGCGCGCACGACGGCGAATGGCAAGTGGCGTCTGGATTTGTCCCCGTCCACTCGACTGACAGTCATTGGCAATACGATCGAGACGCCGTTCGTGGACGATCCATTGGGTTTGACGGCGGCGCAACTGGCGGCGGATCCGCGCCAGGCGGGCACGAACGCGCTGACCTACAACACCCGTAAGCAACTGACCCAGCAGCAGGCCGGTGCCGTGCTCGAGAGTCGTCTGTCGGACACCGACAGCATGACCTTGTCGGCCTATGCCGGTCATCGACACTCGACTCAGTTTCAGGCGATTTTGCAGTCGATTGAGGCGCTGCCCACACACCCGGGTGGTGTGATTGATCTGGACCGCCGCTATCGGGGCGGCGAATGGCGTCTGACGGATGCAAGGCGTGTGCGCGACTTGCCGCTGACGGTGACCCTCGGCGTTGCGGTCGATACGCTGGACGAGGCGCGGCGCGGCTATCTTAACTATGTGGGCAGTACGCTGGGTGTCGAGGGCGCGTTGCGACGCGATGAGCGCAATCGGGTAGATTCGGTTGACGAGTATCTGCAGGCACAATGGCAACTGAGCGATCGTTGGCAACTGTCGGGGGGCGCACGCCACAGCCAGATCACGGTCCGCTCGACGCCCAAATTGGTGCCGCAGCCGGATACGGTGCTCCACTACGGCGCGACGAATCCGGTGGCGGGCTTCACGTTTCGTATGCGCAAGGAGTTGGCCGCGTATGCGTCCTACGGGCGGGGCTTGGAAACGCCGACACTCAACGATCTCGCCTACCGCTCTACCAATGGCGCCGTGACCGGACTCAATACTGCCTTGCGTCCTGCGCGCAGCGAGAACTACGAAGTGGGCTTGAAGCAGTCGACTGCGCGCCTGCGCGCGACTTTGGCTTTGTTCTCGATTCGTACCGAGGATGAACTGGCGGTACAAGCAAACTCCGGTGGTCGCTCCGTGTTGGAGAACATCGGACCGACGCGGCGGCGTGGCGCGGAGTTTGCGCTCGAGGCGCAGTTGAACGATTCCTTCACTGGGGTGTTGGCCTACACCGCAATCGATGCGCACACGCTGGCCGATTACCAAGCCTGTGCGGTGACGCCATGTGTTCCGGTGACGGTGGCGGCGGGCAGTCATCTACCCGCGGTGCCGCGCAATGCGCTCTATGCGGGTCTCACGTGGCGCAATGGCCGCGGCTTCACACTCACGGGCGAGAGCGTGGGTCGTGCGGGCATTTATGCGGATGACCGCAATCAAGCTTTTGCCTCGGGCTACTGGACCTCGAATCTGCGCGCAGCGTGGACCCAAGGTTGGGCGCACGGCACGATCACTGAATCGGCACGACTCGACAATGTGTTTGACCGTCGTTATGTCGGTACGGTGATTGTGAACGAGACGAACCGTCGTTATTACGAACCCTCGGCCGATCGCACGGCTTTGTTGATGGTGCACGTCGCCTTTCACTGACCGCGTTAGAGCAGCCGGTAGGGCGTCACGCCGCGTTCATCGGTGGGAATGGACATGGTGTGTTCCATCGGTGGGTAGGCGCGCTGGTGGCAGTGCCGGCGCTCGCAGATCCGGCAACTGACGCCGATGGGCACGGGCTCGACGGCGGCGGAGATGACATCGGCATACACGACTTCAGCGGCGTGGGTCAGTTCACAACCGAAGCCGACCGCGTAATGCCGATGGGGTGCCCGAAACGAGCCGGAGCGTTTGATGATGCTGCGGGCCATGCACAAGTACCGCACCGAATCGGGCATCTCGGCGACCTGCACCAGAATGCGGCCGGGCTGCGAGAAGGCCTCGTGCACATTCCACAACGGACAGGCACCCCCGAAGCGGGCGAACTGAAAGCGCGTTGAGCTGTGTCGCTTGGTGATGTTGCCGGCTTGGTCGACGCGCACGAAATAAAAGGGGATGCCGCGGGCACCGGGGCGCTGCAGGGTTGAAAGGCGGTGGCAGATCTGTTCGAAGCTGGCGCGATAGCGGCGCTGTAACTGTTCCACGTCGTGGCGTAACAGGCGGGCGGTACGGGCAAAGTCGCCGTAGGGGAACACCAAGGCGCCGGCAGCATAGTTCTCGCATGCCAGACGTCCCACCGCAACCGATTCGGGCGAGTGGAACTGGCCGGCGGCTACCGTCTGGTCGACTACGGTTTTGAGACTCAGTCGGGCGAGCACGACGGCCAGTTGGAACAGTCGGGTTGGCTCGTTCAGTTCGGCGGCAAAGCGCAGGGTGCGCGTACCCGGCTCATAGCGCCACCAGACGCCTTCGGCGGTGGTGGCGTCGGTGCGCACCGCCACGCCGTGGCGTGCCCAGAGGGCTTTTTCGAGCAGCGGGGCGGGGCCTGCGTCCGCACAGATCCCGAGTTCGGCCGCCAGCGCTTCTGCCGCGATGTCGATGGCGTCGACGTAGTTGTCGCGGTAATGGAAAAAGTCGCGAATTTCCTCATAGGGCAGGGGCAACCCCGAGGCCCCGGAGGGGCCGCGACCCAAGCGATCGTCCAGTTCGTTAATGCGGCCCTCCAAACGGCGGTAGGCTGCGTGCAGGTTGAGGAACTGATGCGCCAGGTGGGGCGTTGTGGAGGCCGCGATGCGCAGTTCCGCCAGTGGCGGGGCGGCCGTGCCCAGCGGCAGGTCGATGCTGGCCTCGCGCAGGTCGGCAATCAGGCGGCTCTGCTCGTCCACGTCGAACTCGGACGGGTCCAACTGGTAGGCCCGGGCGAGTGCCACCAGCACGCTGGCGGTCGCTGGGCGGTGATTGTTTTCCAGTTGCGAGACGTAGCTGGTCGACAGGCCCAGCCGTTCGGCCCCCATCTCCAGCGTCAAACCGCGGTTTTCCCGCAGCAGTCGTAGTCGGGGTCCGATAAACAGCTTGCGGCGCATATTTTACAACTTTGCAAGAATGCCGGATGTGGCAGTGAGTATCTCGCAAAATTAAACTGGCGAAAACAGCCTTAAGTGTCAAAATTGGCAAACTTGCAAAAAGATGACCGGCCGACGCCGGATCCAGGCTACCGAGGGAGTGACGCTGCATGAGCCTATCCGCTGGTGAACGTCTGTGGGCGGCCTTGGCCGCGGAGAAACCGCTCCAAGTGGCGGGGGCCGTGAACGCGTTTTCGGCGCTGCTGGCCGAACAAAGCGGATTTAAAGCGCTGTACTTGTCCGGCGCGGGCGTCGCGAATGCCTCGTTTGGGCTGCCAGACCTCGGGATCACCTCGCTCAACGATGTCTGCGAGGACGTACGCCGGATTACCTCCGCGACGGAACTGCCCTTGCTCGTCGATGCGGACACTGGTTGGGGTGCCGCGTTCAACATTGTGCGCACCACCCGAGATCTGATCGCCTCCGGTGCGGCGGGCATGCATCTCGAAGATCAAGTGCAGGCCAAGCGCTGTGGCCATCGACCCGGCAAGTCTTTGGTGCCTACCAGTGAGATGGTCGATCGCATCAAAGCCGCGGTCGATGGCCGCACGGATCGCAATTTTGTCATCATGGCGCGGACCGATGCGCATGCAGTCGAAGGGCAGTCCGCAGCAGTCGATCGGGCACTCGCCTATGTCGAAGCCGGTGCCGACATGATTTTTGCCGAAGCGTTGATCACGCTGGACGAGTACCGCGAGTTTACTTCTAAGGTGCCGGTGCCGGTGCTGGCGAACATCACCGAGTTTGGCAAGACGCCACTCTACACCGTCGATGAATTGGGCGCGGTCGGCGTCTCGCTGGCGCTCTACCCGCTGTCGGCGTTCCGCGCGATGTCCAAAGCCGCGCTGGAGGTCTACGGGGCCCTGCGCACACAAGGCACGCAGAAGGCGGTCATCGACAAAATGCAAACCCGCGCGGAACTGTACGACGTACTCGGTTATCACGAGTACGAACGCAAACTGGACGCTCTGTTCCAGCAATAATCGTTTCAACAATCATCCAACGCCTACTCGGGAGAAGCCGCCGTGTCCGTCCATAGCAATGATCCAATGACCTATAACGTGCCGAAACCGAAGAAGTCTGTCGCTCTGTCCGGCGTCGTGGCAGGCAACACCGCCTTGTGCACGGTAGGGCGTTCAGGAAACGACCTGCATTACCGCGGCTACGACATTTTGGAAACCGCGGCGGCGGCTGAATTTGAAGAAATCGCACATTTGTTGATTCACGGGCATTTGCCGAGCGCGCCAGAACTGGCGGCCTATAAAGCCAAATTGAAGGCGCAGCGTGGCTTGCCCCAGGTGGTCCGTGACGTGCTCGATGTACTGCCGGCGTCGGCACATCCAATGGATGTGCTGCGTACCGGAGTCTCTGCGCTAGGCTGTGCGCTACCGGAAAAAGACGACCACAACGGCGCCGGTGCGCGCGATATTGCTGACAAGTTGATCGCCTGCCTCGGCTCGATGCTCTGCTATTGGTATCACGGTAGTCACAACGGCCGGATGATCGATGTGGAAACTGATGATGATTCCATCGGTGGCCATTTTCTGACGCTGCTACATGGGCGTGCGGCGTCCGAAGAGTGGGTCCGCGCGATGCATACCTCGCTCAATCTTTATGCCGAGCACGAGTACAACGCGAGCACGTTTGCTGCACGCGTGATCGCGGGCACGGGATCTGATGTTTACTCCTCGGTGGCCGGTGCTATCGGTGCGCTACGTGGCCCCAAGCATGGCGGCGCCAACGAAGTCGCGTTTGAAATCCAGAAGCGCTATCGCACGCCGGATGAGGCCGAGGCCGATATTCGACGCCGTGTGGGCAACAAGGAAGTGGTGATTGGATTTGGCCATCCGGTGTACACGATTGGTGATCCCCGTAACGAGGTGATCAAGTCGGTGGCGCGTGGTTTGGCGACCAGTGCCGGTGACCTGCGCATGTTTGATATTGCGGCACGGCTGGAGTCGGTGATGTGGGAAATCAAAAAGATGTTCCCGAACCTCGACTGGTACAGCGCGGTCAGTTATCACTTGATGGGCGTCCCGACCGCGATGTTCACGCCGCTGTTTGTGATCGCACGTACCACCGGTTGGTGCGCGCACGTCATTGAGCAGCGCGAGGATGGAAAAATTATTCGGCCGAGCGCGAACTACGTGGGTCCTGATGCCCGCGCCTTCGTGCCGCTCGCCGAGCGGACTTGAGCGGATGCAGGCCGTGATGAATACGCGCTATCGGCGCCGCCTGCCGGGCACGGCGCTCGATTACTTTGATGCCGAGTCGGCGGTGGAATCGGTGCAGGTGGGCGCATGGGCGACCTTGCCTTACACTGCACGGGTGCTGGCTGAAAATCTGGTGCGGCGCTGCGAGCCGGCGATTCTCGAGGAGTGTCTAGGTCAGTTGGTGCGTTTTGAACGCACGCGGGATTTCCCGTGGTTCCCCGCGCGTGTGGTCTGTCATGACATCCTCGGCCAGACGGCACTGGTGGATCTGGCCGGTTTACGCGATGCCATCGCCGCCCAGGGCGGCGATCCGGCGCTGGTCAATCCGGTGGTGCCGACCCAACTGGTGGTCGATCACTCCTTGGCGGTTGAATACGGCGGTTATCAGGCCGATGCGTTCGCTAAGAATCGCGCTATTGAAGAGCGTCGCAATGCGGATCGCTTCCATTTCATTGAGTGGACTAAATTTGCGTTTCAAAACGTCGATGTCATTCCCTCGGGCAACGGCATCCTGCATCAGATCAATGTCGAACGGATGAGTCCGGTGGTGCAGGTGCAGGAGGGGGTGGCCTATCCAGACACCCTGATCGGGACGGACTCGCACACCCCGATGGTGGATGCATTGGGCGTCGTCGGCATTGGCGTCGGTGGACTGGAGGCGGAGAGTGTCATGCTCGGTCGCGCCGTCTGGATGCGCCTACCGGAGATCGTCGGTGTGCGTTTGACGGGCAAGGCGGCGCCCGGCATTACCGCGACGGATGTGGTGCTCTCACTCACCGAGTTCTTGCGTCAGCGCCGCGTGGTCTCCTCCTATCTGGAATTTTTCGGCGAGGGTGCGCGTCATCTCACGCTCGGGGATCGCGCAACGATTGCCAATATGGCGCCTGAATTTGGCGCCACGGCTGCGCTGTTCGCCGTAGACCAGCGCACGCTCGACTATTTAAAGCTCACGGGTCGGGAAGACGCGCAGATTGCGTTGGTCGAGACCTATACCAAAGTGACGGGCCTTTGGGCCGATACGCTCGCGCAGGCGCGCTACGATCGCGTGCTGGAATTTGATCTAGATAGCGTCGTGCGCACGATCGCCGGGCCCGCGAGTCCGCACCAACGGATCCCGGTGTCATCACTGACTGCACGGGGTTTGGCACATCCGATTGAGACGGCCGCGGGTTGCATGCCCGATGGTGCGGTAATCATCGCCGCCATCACCAGCTGCACCAATACCTCGAACCCTCGCAATATGGTGGCGGCCGGCTTGCTGGCGCGTAATGCGCAGGCGCGAGGCCTCACACGCCAACCGTGGGTGAAGACCTCGCTCGCACCGGGATCCAAGACGGTGCAGTTGTATTTGGAGGCGGCCGGCTTGATGCCCGCCTTGCAGCAGCTAGGCTTTGATGTGGTCGCGTTTGCCTGTACTTCCTGCAACGGCATGAGCGGCGCGCTGGAGCCGGCGATTGAGGCAGAGATTCTCGCGCGCGACCTGTACACCACGGCCGTACTGTCGGGCAATCGCAACTTCGAAGGCCGTATTCATCCGCGCGCGAAGGAAGCGTATTTGGCGTCACCGCCGCTGGTTGTGGCGTACGCCATTGCCGGCACGATTCGGGTAGATATTGAAAAAGATCCACTCGGTCAGGATCCCGAGGGTCAACCGGTGTACCTCAAGGACCTATGGCCGTCGGATGCCGAGATCGATGCGATCATCGCCACGGCTCTCAAGCCCGCGCAGTACCGCTCGGTGTATGAACCCATGTTCGATTTCGCCTCCAAGGCGGGGATCGAGGTGAGCCCGCTGTACGACTGGCGCGCGCAGAGCACCTATATTCGCCGTCCCCCGTATTGGGAAGGTGCACTGGCGGGTGCGCGCACGCTGCAGGGCCTGAGGGCCTTGGCGGTCTTGGGTGACAACATCACCACCGATCACCTCTCGCCCTCGAACGCGATCCTGCCTGAGAGCGCGGCAGGGGAGTATTTGGCCACGATGGGCTTGCCGACCGAAGACTTTAATTCCTACGCCACCCACCGCGGCGACCATCTGACCGCGCAGCGCGCGACCTTTGCTAATCCGCGTCTGAAGAACGAGATGGTGCGCCGCGCCGATGGTGCTATCCAGGAAGGCTCCTACGCGCGGGTGGAACCGGAAGGCACCGTACTGCGCATGTGGGAGGCAATCGAGACTTATATGCAGCGTGGACAACCGCTGATCATCATCGCGGGCATCGACTACGGTCAGGGTTCCTCGCGCGATTGGGCCGCTAAGGGCGTGCGTCTTGCGGGCGTCGAAGTGATTGTGGCCGAAGGCTTTGAGCGCATTCACCGTACCAATCTCGTGGGTATGGGTGTTCTGCCGCTGGAGTTCTTGCCAGGCACCAACCGACTCACGCTGGGCTTGGATGGTACGGAGATCTATGCCGTGCAGGGTGCCTTGACGCCGCGCGCGACTCTGGCGCTCGTGATCGAGCGACGTTCGGGGGAGCGACTGACCGTGCCGGTCATCGGCCGACTGGATACGGCCGAGGAAGTCTCGATTTATGAGGCTGGCGGCGTGTTGCAGCGCTTCGCGCAAGATTTTCTGGCCGCGTACGGCAAGACCGCGGCCTGAGAGGACACGACCGATGACGCACACCCCGCAAGTCCGTATCCGCGCCACCTACCTGCGTGGGGGTACGAGTAAGGGTACTTTTTTCTCGCTCGATGCGTTGCCGGCACGTGCCCGTGTCGCCGGTCCGGCGCGGGATGCGTTGCTGTTACGGGTGGTGGGCAGCCCGGACCCTTACGGCAAACAGATCGACGGTATGGGTGGCGCTACGTCCAGTACCAGCAAGACGGTGATCGTGTCGCGCAGTACGCGCGCCGATCACGATGTCGACTATCTGTTCGGTCAGGTATCGATTGATCAGGCCCTTGTGGATTGGAGCGGCAACTGCGGCAATCTCTCCGCCGCGGTAGGTCCGTTTGCGATCACGCAAGGGCTGGTTGATCCGAGCCGCGTGCCCGCCGATGGCGTTGCGCTCATTCGGATCTGGCAGGCCAATATTGGCAAAACGATTCTGGCGCGCGTACCAATGGCCGCAGGCCAAGTGCTCGAGACCGGTGATTTTGCATTGGATGGCGTGACCTTTCCGGCCGCGGAAGTCATTTTGGAGTTCATGGATCCGGCGGCCGACGAGCCGGGTGCAAGTGGCGCGATGTTCCCCACCGGACAGGTGCTCGAGACGCTAGAGGTGCCGGGTGTAGGCTGCTTTGAGGCAACCTTGATCAACGCGGGAATCCCGACGATCTTTCTCGATGCGTCCGCGCTCGGTTACACAGGTACCGAATTGCAGGAAGCGATCAACGGCGATGGGGTGGCCCTTGCGCGCTTGGAGACCATTCGCGCGTACGGGGCACTGCGTATGGGCCTGATTCAAGAATTGGGCGAGGCGGCCAAACGCCAGCACACCCCAAAGATTGCATTCGTTGCCCCACCGCAAGCGCATCGGACCTCGAGCGGGAAGGCGGTGGCCGCGGCGGAGGTGGACCTGTTGGTCCGCGCGCTCTCGATGGGGAAGTTGCACCACGCGATGATGGGCACCGCGGCGGTGGCCATCGGTGCGGCCGCGGCCATTCCCGGCACGATCGTCAGCCGCGCCGCCGGCGGCGCCCGTGCTGAGGTGCGCTTCGGGCATCCCTCCGGGACCCTGCGGGTTGGCGCGCAGGCGCGCGCAGACGGGGGCAACTGGTCGATCGTCAAGGCTGTGATGAGTCGTAGTG